>Ga0233439_10001218_pt1 | contig 33987 bp, 23 predicted proteins | sample SI_123_September_6_FD_182713 | JGI IMG/M metagenome (GOLD analysis project Ga0233439, IMG submission 182713) | Seawater microbial communities from Saanich Inlet, British Columbia, Canada - SI_123_September2016_100_MG | ecosystem: Environmental > Aquatic > Marine > Inlet | place: Canada: British... | reverse complement strand
ACTTCTACTTCTACTTTATCCGCTTCTGCTGCTACTTCTACTTCTACTTCTACTGCTACTTTTGCCGATTCTACTTTTTCTGCTTCTTCTACTTTTTCTGCTTCTGCTTCTGCTGCTGCTGCTGCTTCTGCTTCTGCTACTTTTGCCGATTCTACTTTTTCTGCTTCTGCTGCTTCTGCTGCTGCTGCTGCTGCTACTTTTTCGGCTTCTGCTGCTGCTACTTTTTCGGCTTCTGCTACTTCCGCTGCTGCTGCTTCGGCTTCTGCTACTTTTTCGGCTTCTGCTAATTTTTCGGCTTCTGCTTTACTTTTGGCTTTAGTTTTGGCTTTGGGTTTGGCTTTGGCTTTAGCTTTAGTTTTAGGTTCACTAACAACTTTTGGGGATTCTTCAAATGGTTCCAGACTAGATTGTTTTAATTTACCTTGTAAGAACTTTATTTCACCATTTTTATCCATTAATTGTGAATTTAAACTTTTAATTATAGATACCTTTTGAAAATCCGCTAATTCAGTTTTAACACTTTCATAATTTTCTTCAAGATTGTGACATTTAGTTTCCAATATGGTTATTTGTTGTTTTTGTTTATCTAATAATGTTTCGAGATTAATAATGCGGTTATTAAAATAATCAAATACTTCAGTAAGTGAATTATCAAAAGATGTTGAAATTTTACTACGCATTCCTTCCATAATTATAGTTATTAGTATTAATCAAAAATCGTTACACGTGTTTAAATAAATATTTAATATTAATATTAATATAAAAATTAATATAAAAATAAAAATTAATATAAAAATAAAAATTAATATAAAAATAATGGAAATGTGTTTTCTTATTCAGTTGCATCCGTGTCTTCAGGATCTTTTTTAAATGGATGTTTTACAATAACTACACCATCTTTTATAGTTTCACATTTATAATTGCTATAACCCAAATCACAGGTTTCCTTTTCTAATGCCCCGCGTTCTGAATTACGATACATATTGGAGAAGAAATAATAGAATAATCCACCACGTAATATTCCAAATATTACATTATAAATGACACCTTGTGCGTCATTGACACAACCTATGGCCATTCTACTCCAGATAGTTATGACTATCATAAAAATCATGAAATTGAACTTATACCAATCCATGATATTTTTCTGCCACATATCTGAAAAGAAGAATGCCGCAATAAATGTTATTATTTCTATATGTGTGTTATTTAAAAAGGACAAATTCCCATCAGCTCCTGGTGAAGAACCAAACATCGCACATGCGTCATTATATATGGTGTTGGTATATTTTTTATAAATGAAACCAAACATATCATTAAGAATCAATCCCAATAACAACACTCCGGCTCGTAAATCTTTATATAATGTTAATGAGAAATATGTAAAAAAATATAACCCAAGTGGAATAGTTCTAACAAACGTATGTAGCAGTCCTTTAAATACTTCCAGTCCAGAAAATACACTCATATTGTATATATAGTATATATTTATATATAATTCCATAAAATTAATATTTTACATTCCATACAATTAAGATTCTTTTATCTATCTATATTATATATATATATAGAATGAATAAATTGTATCAGCTAAGAAAGCATACGATAGAATCATATGTTATTGTCAGTAACTTCGAAGACACTACTGAAAAAAAATGTATAAAATTGGATCGTAAGAATCAACAAGTTTATAATGAGCTATTAAATATAGCCAATAAAGCCAATAATACCTTAAAACATAGTGTTTTATCAATGAATATAGAAGTCCCATTACCACCAAGACCATCTAATAGAGATAGACTTATATTATGGAAAAAACGAAATATATCTCGTCCTGTTATAGACCAGAGTAATGCAATCGTATTTTTAGAATCTAAAGGTTATAAATTAAATCAAGATTATGAAGCTTATCAAGCTATTCATTTATCTAAAGAATTGAAAAAAACTGAAGGCATCGTCGATATTCCCGATAATAATTCGAAACTATTCGATAATAATATATTTACTAACACCGATAATAATTTTATGCGACGTCGTTCAGTGATGAGAATGAACAATACCGTTCTGGAAATCAAACATGAACCGGAACATGAATATGAACCGAAACCGGAACCGGAAACCAAACATGAACAGGAATCATTTATGGTAATAAACGATGGTTTTACATCTAGGGGGCGTGCTATTAAACCCAGTGCTCCGCCTTTAACACGTAGTTTGATTTACCCCAAATTAGGTGATAATTATATAGCACATGTATGAAACATATAAACTATATAAGCTATATAAGCTATATAAGCTATATAACATATCGATTAAATTTCAAATCATTATTTTCTAAACAATTTTCTAATATGTCCCATATATTTTTAATTGGTTTTATGATAATATTTTGTAAAACTTCTGGGCGCGTTTTATCAATTATTTCAATATCTTGTTGATTTTGTTCTGGATATAATACTAATTTTACACCAGCCATTTTTGCTCCCTCTATTTTATTCTCAAGTCCTCCTATAGCATGAATACTACCATTTAAATCTATTTCACCCGTTAATGCCACCGTATTTTTCACTGGTATATTACATAATAATGAAATAATAGCTAAAGTTATAGCGCCGCCAGCGGAAGGTCCGTCTTTTGGCGTTGCCGCTTCTGGACAATGTACATGAATACCCCAAGTATATAAATCAACCCATTCCTTCGTTATTTTTTTCTTAATAACATCGGGCAATATATTCCACGCTATAGTTTTAGCACATTTCACACTTTCTTGCATAACATCCCCTTGTTGCCCGGTAATCATTAAACTTAATTTTGAATCGCTGGGTGTTTTAAATGTTTCTATTATAGTTATACCGCCACTACCTGTTGATGTAGCATATAACCCATTTACTAATCCTATATGACTATTATTCGCTATTTTTGTTAATATAATTTTAGGTTTATCAGAAAATATTTCATTTACGATATCAATTGTTATATCAATTGGAAATTCCGCATAGTGTTGATCCATGAAACATCGTAAATTAATTTCACGAATAATTTCAAATATTTTCTGTTTTAGTTTACGAATACCCGCCTCAAATGTATAATTATCGATGATATATTCTATTACTTTATCTTTAAAATGAACGGAATTAGTGGGGAATCCAACCGTTTCTAAGAATTCGGGTAATAAATAATTATTAACTACGTGTATTTTTTCCTTTTTAGATAAATTCTTAAATTTAATGCGATGAATTCTATCCGCCAATACGGAATCTATTTTATTTGGGTCATTATATGAAAATATGAATAATACTTTCGATAAATCGATTTTGACACCTGAAAAATATTTATCGAAGAATTCGTCATTTTGTGTAGCATCGGTCATATGTGTTAGAATACCAATTATTTCTTTTCCATTTTCGGTATTACTTATTTTGTCCAATTCATCTATATATATAATGGGATTCATACATTTAGTTTCTCTTAAAACATCAACTATCTTACCCCATCCAGAACCAACATATGTATAGCTATGTCCCTCTAATGTAGCCCCGTTCGAAGAACCGCCAATGGGGATGAACGCAAACGGACGTGTTACTCCATTAGCATCAACCAAACATTTAGATATACCTTTTTTTGCTAATGTGGTTTTACCTGTTCCGGGTGGACCTTCAAATCCCAAACAATAACCTTTCATTTCACCATTTATCCATTGCGCAATTATACGCTTTACTTCATTTTTCGCCTCATTTTGACCATAGACGGCTTTATTTAATGTATCTTCTACATTATTAATATATTGCTTCGTATTGTTTCGATAATCCAGCCATTTATTTTTAATAATACTATAATTATTAACTACTTCAATGGGGTATTTAGATACAAATACAGTTTCTATTTTTTCTTTAAGGGTGTTATTGGTTATCGTGCTATATTTCTCATGTATTAAATTTATTAATATGGTCTTCTTCGGTTTACCAATTAATTCTATTTTATTTTTAGCACCAAGAATTATATTTATTTTTTCTATAATTTTGTATAAGTCTTTTACCTTGAATGCCGTATTTATGCTGGATTTGTTATTTATATCGATGTCAGGTTCTAATAGTTTACTCATTTTACCAATATATATATCTATATCATTGGATTTGGGTCCTGTGTTTCCAGCGAGACCGTTAAGACCGACGAGGTCTTCTATGCCTTTGAGGCTCTTGTAAAATATACTTATTTCAATCTTAAATGTTTCTAAGAATGTTATAATATATTCTTTACTATATATCCCAAATGGGATTGATAGTAATCCATCCAAATATTGTTGAGCCTTTGATGCGCTATCGTTTCCTTTGTTTAGAATTTCCTTATATTTATCCATCGCTTTACATTTCACGTAATCGGATACCTTTAATAGTGCTATACGTTTTTCATATGGTATATCTTCCTCTTTAAAATTCGATAAAGTTTTGTTATAAACATCTATTTTTTTTATTGCGATTTTAAATAATTTTTGAATACTCCAATGAAGACTATTATAAACCTGTTCGGCTAATGGTTGAGGTTTTAATAAATAGGATTCGTTACTGATCATATCGTACATCAAATATGCCAAATATTGGGTTTCGATGTCATCTTTCATTAATAGAAATAATGTTAGAAAATCGCGTTGTTGTTCTATTGGCATATTAAGAAATTCCTTCACTAATGAAGAAATATTTTTGTCTTTTAATTTTATTATTTTATAATAAGACATTTTACAATTATCTATCAGTATGAGTATATCATTTAAGATAAAATCTCGTAATGTTAATTGGTTTATGTATCCAATTTTAAATGCTTTATTTATATCAAGGGTCTTTAATTTCTCTATTAATTTATTATTTTTGTCATTTAATGGTCCTTTTATACGTAAAATATTTAAGGGGTCATCAATGAAATACCCATCAATCATTAAGGTTATATTTTTATGTATTATGGGAATGCATATCTGACAACCATTTATATGACTAATTAATGTCGTTGGTGACTTTAATGCATGATATGTAATTGTTTCACTGTCTATCGTATCAATTATTTTATAGTTATGTGGTTTGAATGTCTCATTTATAAAAAAAATAATGTCATTACTATTATAATAATAATTAGCATTAATTCCCGAACATAAATATATTATATCAAATATATCATTCGCACCAATATTCAAACTTAATATTTTCAATTTAGATAACACTGTATCTAATTTAGCACGTTTAAGTTTTATTTTATCTATATGGATATTAAATAAATTACTAACCGAATCATATTGACTAACTATATTTTCCAAATTTTGGAGATGTATATTATATTTATGTTTCGAAATTAAATTGTTTCTGTAACTATCATTAATTCTATTCATAATGCCATATATTATGTCATATATATGATAGATAGACTTATTGATGTTTTTTATTGCCAACAATTTAATAATTAATTTATTATACCGCATAAATTAGATATAGATATTTATTAAACGTAAATCATAATTCATTGTAAATCATTGTAATTCATTGGAATCTACTAATAATTATTTAATTGAAAATAATACTTAAAATATTAAATATATTCTATTATTATTAATACTATAATAATGGCGTTGGTGCATCGCGGTGGTAAAAAAAAACGTCGTGGTAAAAACCTCAATCTAACATCCAGACCTATGGAATATATTACAGAAGACCAAAATTATGGTCAAATCACAAAGGTTTTAGGAAGTGGTCGATTTATGACAAAATGCTATAAATCAAAACCCAATGGTGATTTTGATATGGTGGAAATGGTATGTACTGTGCGTGGTAAAATGCGTAAAAGGGTCTATGTTAATAATGGTGATATAGTTATAGTAGCCATGAGAGTATTTCAGGATAATAAAGGCGATATCGTCCATAAATATTCTTATGATGAAGCAAATCAATTAAAAAAACAACAATTATTGCCGAAGATTGAATTAACTAACACCAACGCAACTAATAATAATAGTGAAATAAATTTTGAAGATGATCCTGATTTGGAAGAATGTGTGGTTAAAAAACAGGAAGATAAGAACCATGATTTAATGTATATGGATTATGATAGTAATGATGATATCATAAATGATACACATGTAAAATATGATGATTTTGGAAATATAGTATAATATAATATATAGTAGCAATCACACTTACACTATTTTTATTTTTATTTTTATTTTTATTTAAACCCATCCTATATATATTATATAGTATATAGTGTCATGGGAATACCCTTGTTTTTTAAAATTATTTCGGAAAAATATACATCGCCTATATTAAATATAGATGATGTGGATGGCGTAAAATCATTATTCATTGATATGAATTGTCTTATTCATCCTTGTTGCCGTAATTTATTGGATATGGATTATAGTTATTATAAACGGGCTCAATACGAAACAAGAATGTTCCATGAAATTGAAAATTATTTACGGAAAATTGTAGAATTAACTGACGCCAAATTTATTTATATTGCGGTAGACGGAGTCGCACCGTGTTCGAAAATGAATCAACAGCGATTAAGACGTTTTAAATCTATATTAGAACGAAAAGAAAATAATAAAATTAAAGGTCAATTATCAATGCCCATCGAAAAGGAATATTGGGATACGAACTGTATTTCGCCTGGAACCGAATTTATGGCATCATTATCGACACATATCACCAACTTAATAATGGATAGTGATATATTCACTAATCGGAAAGTTATTTATAGTGACCACCTTTTACCTGGTGAAGGCGAGCATAAAATATTAGCTTATATCCGCTCACATGAATTGGACGGTAATTCGGTAATATATGGGTTAGATGCGGACCTGATTATGTTAGGGCTCGCCAGTAATAAAAATAATATTTATTTACTACGAGAAGCGATGGCCTTTGGTAAACCTACCGAGGATTTCCTCTATTTAGATATCGATTGCTTAAAATGTGGTATACTGGAAGATTTTAAGGAGCGCTATAGTGTTCATAATAGGGTATTAAAAGATACGATGTTAATAAATATAATTAATGATTATATTTTTATTTGTTTCTTTTTGGGTAATGATTTCCTACCCCATATATTAGGTCTGGATTTACGCTATCAGGGATTAGACATTATGTTGGATATTTATACCGAAGCATTTTCATTATTGAATAGCAATATTATCCAAGATAATAAAATTAATATGGATTTCCTAACCATATTTTTATCAAAATTAAAAGATAAAGAACCAAAATTTATTAGTGTATTATTTAAAAAGCGCCAGAGTTTAAATAAATTCTTTAAAGTGAATGAATCTAATGAATATGATCGTCGCATAGCCTTATTAAATAACTATCCAATTTTGAATATGGATGATGAAAAATATGTTATGAACGATAATTCCCATATGAAATCATGGAAAAATCGTTATTATAAAAAAACATTAGGTAGTATAGAAAAAGACGACATAAACGCTGTCTGTAAAAATTATATAGATGGTCTTGTATGGGTATTTCGCTATTATATGGTCGGATGCGATAGTTGGCATTGGAAATACAACTATAATGATGGTCCATTACTATCCGATTTGGCTGATTATGTCGCCAATATGACAGATGATATAAATAAAATAAAATTTCCCAAAACAGAACCCGTTAATCCATATGTTCAACTACTATCCATATTACCAGAAGAAAGTAGTAATTTATTACCAATCGAATATCGCAAAATATTCAAAGATTCCAATATAAGCTATTTGTATCCTATCGAATATAAACTCGATACAATATTTAAACGCTATTACTGGCAATGTGTACCTGTATTACCACATTTAAATATTAAAGAAGTTATTAAAGAATTTAAAAAAATAAAATGTAGTAAATCATTACACACTGGAACCTTGATTCATAAAGCCGCTTAATTTGTTAGTATTAATTGTTGAATCTTATATAAATTATATACCCCATTTATATAGATAATTGTGTAGATAATACCCAATATATAGCGAGGCATACCTATATTCATATAGATCGCGAAATATAACCATAATGGCATTATTAAACATAGGTTTAATAAGTAACGATTACGTGTTTCTACTATATCGACCGGATTGTTTGTAAATACAAATGTATTTATTAAATATTGTAATACAATCATGCCCAATATAAACTCCACTTGACGTCTTTCAAACATACATAGTTTTAATAATTTTTTATAATATAATTGTTGCTTCATTATTAATATTATACAATATTAATATTAATATTAATATTAATAATAATAATAATAATATAATTATCATACTATAATTATACAGAACCTATAATAATTTTATATTTTCACCAATTGTTTTACCAGTAATTGTGATGGGGGTTCCATCAATTATATCGTGGTCCAATAATACATTTAAAATTTCGGGATATGTCGTATTAGTTATATATATTTGGGTTTTTAATGCGTCGATATCATTACATTTTCGTTTTATTTCCTCATTTGTTATTTTAATATCAAATAATGAGGCGATATTTCTTATATCATTTATTATGGCGATTGATTTATATATCATATAGGTAACGCCAATAGAATTCATAATAGATTGTTTCGTAATCATATCACGAGGACATATTTTGTTATTGATTAATATATATATGTCCGATATCAACTTATCATTATCTAATACATTATTACCTATATTATTAATATTATTATTGATTATTGTATTTATATTGTAAATAATATTATCATAGATATCAAGATCTATGATATCGGCTTTAGTAATATTATTGTAAGTATTGATAGCATTTAACCCCAATATTTCAGCAATAACATGACTCGAATTATCGAAACATACCTCACGATTTACCATACGGGCATATTGTGATAATATATTGGTGTGGTCCGAGTAATATAACGCTATTGAAGGTCGATTATATACACTCATAGATTCCAATGATACTTGTAAAGAGTGATTACAGTCATGAATATATATATTTGCATCATACGTATCTGGATAACGACCGTCATGAAATGCTTCCGCATCGTAGTTCAATGCATTTTCGTTAATATAGGTGATAATATCTTTTTGGTATTGTCGATTAGCATACATCGAGTTTACACCTATATTTAATTTCTTCCTCGCCATAATACCAGCATATCTTAGAACCGACATATTATTTTTATTATGATTATAATTAATATCACTATTTTTGTTAATATAGGTGATAATATCTTTTTGGTATTGTCGATTAGCATACATCGAGTTTACACCTATATTTAATTTCTGCCTCGACATAATACCAGCATATCTTCGAACCGACATATTATTTTTATTATGATTATAATAATTACTATAATAATTATTTAAGTAATAATACTATAATAATTATTTAAGTAATAATAATATAATTAGAATAATATATACTATGGGGAATTATCAATCGCACACTGAAATAGAAAATTTACAGAAACTGTATAATATGAATGCTGAACAACTTTCTGTATTGCGAAATGAAATCCGCCGAGAAAAAATTAAAAATCAATCGTTAGTTGATGCTCTTAAACAAACACAAACACGACTTATCAATAAAGTCCCAAATAATAAATATAATGATATAAGTACGTTTTTAGAGGATGTTAGTATTGGGAACGTCTCGAGCGAAATAGTATCATTAACAAAAAATGAACTCTCTGGACGCTATGAATCACTCGAGGAAAAATATGAACGCGAATTTAAAAAACAACAGTTTGATCGCGAACAACAATTCATCGCCCAACAACAAAATCGTCGTGAGAAATATGTAACTGAATTAAACCATTTTAATAAATCATCCATTAATGCTCTTAAATTATTTAAATTAAATAATAATTTTACCATGGACCAACTAAAAAGTTCATATAAAAAATTAGCGCTTATATATCACCCTGATAGACCAGCTGGAAACGCACCAAAATTCCAAGTCATCACTAAAGCGTATATGGCATTATTAGAAGAATTAAAATTAAACGCGCCTACTAAAAATTTTAATGAACTTAAGCAAAATGCGAGCAATTTTGTAGAAAAACAAAATAATAACCCTGTAAAAAATGCACAAATGGGACAAAAATTCGACTCGCAATTATTTAATAAAATATATACAGATAACCGCCTACATAAGGCAGAAGATGATGGTTATGGTGATTGGATAACTGATAACGCACTGGAAGAAAAAGATATAGAAAAATCTGAACTCTTTTCTGATAAATTCAATCTCAATATATTTAATTCCACTTTCACCGATACAGTGGAAAATAGCACTAAAATTGTAGAATATAAAACACCAACACCATTATTTAATGGTGTTAGTAATACACAAGAATTGGGTGTAGAAAATATAGCAAATTTCACAGGTGATGGTTATTCGGATTACAAGGAAGCTCATACTACACACCGTCTGGTGGATACTGATAAAATAACTAATAAACAATTTAAAAATGTGGAAGAACTGGAAAAACATAGGGCAAATATGGTTCCTTTAACACTGGCCGAACTACGCAAAATTAAAAGTGAGGAAACGTTAGAGGACCATCTCGAAAACGGGCGTCAAGAAAATATATCGAAACATGATAATCAAGAAACACAAGTCTATAACCGCATGAATAAACACCTATTAGAATCCAATTTTTATCAAGAACGATAATATGTCTTAGTATACAATAATAAGATAGCGTCTAAATTTATATATTTATAATATAGCGTCTTAGTATACAATAATAAGATAGCGTCTTAGTATACAATAATAAGATAGCGTCTTAGTATACAATAATAAGATAGCGTCTAAATTTATATATTTATAATATAGCTATATATATAGTTATTTACATTAATATGAGCAATCGCGTAATAGATACATTAACCAAGGAGCAATTATCGCAATATTTACATGAACTCGGTATCGTCGTTCAACCAACACGTTATCTTAAACCACAACTAAAAGCCATGTTGCTCAAAGCAATTAATGAAAAACAAACACAAAATACCTACATATTTGGGAAAGTGCCTGTAATAATAGCCATAGGTGACTTACATGGTGATCTGGTGGCTACCATAAAATCACTCAAAATGGCAGGTGTTATTTCGCGAAGTATACCCAATACATTAAAAAATATAAATCAAATATCTTGGACTGGTGGTAAAACTGTCATTGTTCAATTAGGTGACCAAATCGACCGCGTAAGACCCAATAATCTGGTCAATGATTTATGTCCAGAGAACGATCCAGATTTAAACGCAGATGAAGGGTCAGATTTAAAAATTATCTGTTTATTTGAAAAACTTCATAAAGAAGCTAAGAAAGTTGGTGGTGCCGTATTTAGTATTCTTGGCAATCACGAATTAATGAATGTTGATGGAGATTTCCGTTATGTATCGCCAAAGGAATTCCGCGAATTCGGTAATCATTTTAAAGAACCGCGAACCAACGATAAATCATTACCCTATGGCTATCATTCGCGCAAACAAGCATTTTGTCCAGGAGGTATTGTTGCTAAAAAATTCGCAGACGGTAGGTATTCGGTATTACAGATTGGTAGTTGGCTATTTGTTCATGGTGGTATTTCATTGAAATGTGCGGAACAATTCCAATTAGCGGATATTAATAAATATATTACAAGATGGCTTAATGGCAATAAAGATGCCAAAACACTACAATATATTAATGATATATATCATACCGATGATGATACACTATCACCATTCTGGTCACGTGTGTTTAGTGATCTGGATGAATGGGATGATAAACAAAGTACACATGATTTCCATCAAACGATAGCAACATTAAATCGAAATAATAAAAGGAATGTGAAAAATGAAATAAAAGGAATGGTTGTGGGGCATTCTCCACAATTTATGTATAATAAAGGTCTCAATTCGGCATGTAATAATCGATTATGGCGAACAGATGTAGGTATGTCCCGAGCATTTGGAAAATTAAATGTTTGTAAGGAAGAACTCGTAAATCGTAAAGTACAGATATTAGTTATAGAAAATGATTCCAAATTTCGTATATTAAGCGAATAATAATAATAATAATAATAATAATAATATTCCGTGATTATATGACTAATTTATTGGAAAAATATGAAGAAGCTACAGCAGAAGCAGAAGCAGAAGCAGAAGCAGAAGCAGAACTATCAACTAATATTCAAGATATTGCCGAAATCCAATTACATCTATTGGACTATATTCGCCAACAAAATCATCCTTTGTTGCGAATCGAGGATAATATAATGCGTTCACAAACATATATTGAAACGGGAAGGAAAGATTTAGAAATAGCCAACAGCTATTATTTTAATTATACACCTATTATTATTGGTGGTATAATTGGTGGTCTGACAATGACACCAATAGGTATTGTTATTGGAACAAAATTAGTAACATTAGGTGGTGTTATTATAGGTAGCTGTACTGGATATCATATACAAAAAATATAATAATGGCTTGGTTATATTCCAGCACTATAACTTTTTAAATTCGATAAAGCTTGTGTAATTGAATCCAATGATGGAACATAATTATCATGTGATTTATATTTTATATCTTTATCATCCATTTCATCAATAGTCATTTTATTTAATTTGAAACCGCCACTAATTTCATTTAAAAAATTACCGCGGGTAATCGGTTTCACAGAAGGCATTGCCAACAATGATGGTAATGGTGGCGGTAACATTCCGAAAGAGTACATATTTAGGTTGATGTTGGACGGTTGTTCTAATAATGATGGATCCACATTTTCCATAACCATCTTCATACGAATAGCTTCTTTTGGAACACCGTTTTTCAACATGTTAGCATATAATGATGGTAATCCCATTATATTATGCGGTTTATCTAATTCGTCATCTTCCAAAAACGAATAATCTTGAGGTAAATATTCTTTCATTAAATATTGTTTTATTTGACATATATTCCAATTTATACCTATGCGCCGGTTTTTCAACCATAAACTACGTGGTGTTATAATAAATTTAGAATATGTTCGTGGTTTTATAGCATCCAGTTTTATTAATTTACATTGTTCATTATATATTTTAATTTTAATGGATTGATGTTCATGCATATTTAATCTTAGGCGATCTGGATAAAATTTATCACGTTTTATAGAAGAGATGAAATCCATTGTGGGATATTTTTTAGATACATGCCGTTCCATTTTTTCTACAAATTCATATAAGTATTTGATATCAATATTATCTATGATATTCAAAAATGATACATCCAATTTATTATAGCGGTCAATCCCAAATGGGATCATTAATACTGGGGTTTGAATAAATAAATCCACATTGCCCGGACCATATTTAATGGGAATATAGAATAAATCTGCCAATAATGATATACGTTTTTTAAATTTTATATTGTCAATAATTATATTTGACGATTTCACTATCATAATATATTTAATTGATAGAATTAATATTTAATTGATATAATTAATATTTAATTGATATAATTAATATTTAATTAATGGGATAACCGTTTATATATTTATAGAAATATGGAATAATATAATATAATATTACATATAATTTAAGTATCATGCCTGAATGTCCTATATGTTACGACTTGATCGAGGGCGATGACCTGGAAACATTGTCGCGTTGTGGTCATTCATTTCATTACGAGTGTATTCTAAGAGAATATATAAATAATCAGGAACACCATCAACATATAAAAGTATGCCCTTTGTGTCGGACATACGGTAGCTATTTATCCAATAAAACCAATTGTATACCCATTAGAAATATACATAATAATTATAATGTATTTATGGATTATATTAAACAACATGATATAAAAATGTTACAATTATTTTTTATTAAAGAGCGATGTCATGCTATATTAAACACTGGAGAATATAAAAACCAACAATGTCGGTATAAACATAAAGAAAATTCGGTTTTTTGTGGGCGTCATAACAAAATATTATAAATTGGTGTCTGTCCCTATTATCGCCATCATTAAAATAGATATTAATAATATTAACATAAATATATTGAAGTTAATAAAGCCGGATATGGAATAAATCGGGTCGGTTGATAATTTATGTAGTATATAAAACCCTGTATATAGAGTGGCAATGACGTATACACTTATTATAAATTTATCCAAATATTCTTTAGCTTTATTGGCGTAGGGGTTCATAATATAATATATTATGATATATTATTACCTAAAAGTATAGCTTATAACTTATATAATATAGTATGAACCGATTTATTGAAACTAAAATATTACCCTATTTACCCAATATAGCTATTCGTTTTTTTATTCAAATACTATTTATCTATAATCTATATATTTTAAAAAAGTATAATGGACCACGAGAAGAAAAACAAAAAGTAATTAATATTATTGAGAATAATCGCAATAATGCCAAAATCGCACTCTCGATTAATAATGACAACTCAAATTCGAGTGTGTTCGAATTAATATATGGAGCTAATAGGTTTACAGCTTGTGGTCATAATATAAAAATATATAAAACTTTAACAGCAGTCGAAACTGCGAATATTGCCGTAATTGAAGATAAATTAAATTTAAGTGAATTGGAAAATGGGGCTAATATTTTAGATTTAGAATGTTCGTGGGGTGGGGTATTGCTACATTATGCCTTCAAATACCCCGATTTAAATTTTATTGGTTATTCTAAATTTCCCGAATGTGTCGAATATATTACAAAAGTAAATGTGTGTAAAAATTTAAAAATATTTCAACGGGGTATCCATGAAGGTATTGATGATACTATAAAATATGATCGTATTATCTCGATCGATGATATTAATACATTTGGTGATTATGAAACCTATTTTCAAATTATTAGTGAAAATCTAAAAGATGATGGATTTCTATATCTTCAAACAATAACACACCGTGAAAATACAATAGCCATAAATAAAACGAATATGTTTTCCTATTTCTTTACAGGTAATGGTGATTATGTTATTCCGTCTATAAATTTATTTTATCAGTTTCAGGATGATCTAAATATTACAAATATGGAATGTATTCCTGGCATTTACCGAGCTAATATGGTAAATATGTGGCTCGGTAATTTAGAACGTAACCGTGATACTATAATTGCGATGTTTCTCAAAGATAAAGAATATGTCTATGAACAATGGCGTCTAATATATTTAATTATTTCAGAATGTTTATCCAGTAATAATGGTCGTGAATTTACCAGCACTTCCTATATTATGATGAAATATCAAATGGAGGAGAAACCAGAGCCGTGTGATGAGCCATAGTATGACCATATTACAAAAGAACTACCGGCAGAAACCCACTATTCTATTCTATTCTATTCTATTCTATTCTAATCTAATCTATTATTTTTATTTATGTTTTTATAAAATTGAAAGATATTTTATAACAAATTATTATTTATTAATCAACATATACAAATAACTTTTATATACGGATATGAATACGGATATGAATACGGATATGAATACGGATATGAATACGGATATGAATACGGATATGGATAGAAATAAATTACAGCAATTTGTTACTATACTGGCCAATAAAACATATAGTTCGCAATCGGAATATGATGAAGCTTATGTTAATATTAAATACACATTAAATATAACGCCGAGCCATATTCAATTACTATTTATGTATGACGAATTAAAAAGGACTGGTGTAGTAGGCGCTGATACGGATACGGATTATAGTAACATTCTTTACTATATTTTACCGATTATTATAGCCAATATAGTATCGACCCATTTTAATATAAAACTAATCTTAATCTTATTCCTATTTTATTCATGTGGCGTTTATATTTATATTTATTATAATTATAATTATAAGAATAATAATAAGAATAAGAATAAACCTTTTGACTATTATATTATTAAACAAATTGGTAAATCACCTTTGGGAGTTACACCTATTACAGTGATTACAAATCCCTACTCTAAATTTATAATAAATACACCACTTATAAAACAAAGACATGTGTGTGGACTGGAGTGTTCATTGTTTAAAGATGTCGATACACAACCATTATATTATAGCGAACCTTCATTTAATCATGCGAAAGAATCAGGCTTTGATTCCATAAAACAATTTAATCTTTCGATTAATAATATGGTGGAATGTGTGAATAAGATTGAAATAACTATAGTAGGTGGCACTTGGTCACATTATAAACCTGAATATAAAGAAGGATTTATTCGCGATTTATATTATGCCGCAAATAATTATAGTTTTATAAATAAATCAGATAATAGAGGTAAATTGTCTTTACAAGAAGAAATGTTCCTAAATGAAACTGCTAAATGTCGTATAATTGGTATTATTATTGAAACACTTCCCGACTGTATTTATATAGATACCATCCCAAATCTATATAAATTAGGTATTACTGGTATCAGTATCGGTGTCCATCACTTAGATAAACAGTGATACATTATACCTCCGGGAATATCGGATTTGACTATAACATATTATCATGGAAGATATGGCGCCATAATATCCTTAAATTGATTAATAAAATGAACCAGTTGTATTTTCGATATATTTAATGGTGGTAATAGTCTTATATTCGCGCCTTTGGTTCCAGCGGTTAATACTAATATTCCACGTTCCATTAATTTATCAACTATAGTATTCACCGGTATATTATCATCCAGTTCAATACCAATCATCAAACCATATTGTCGAATGTCTTTAATATTATTTATTTTTTTTAATTCTTTATATAGAAAATTTCCCATACGAATCGTATTTTCCAATAATTTTTCATTTTGGATAACATCAATTGTCGCTGATGCGGCGGCTGAAGCGATCGCATTTCCACCATAGGTTCCCCCAAGACAGCCCTTATCGATAGTATTCATGATTTCGCTACGTGAAACAACACCGGCTAATGGAAAGCCACTGGCAATTCCTTTCCCAAATGTCATTATATCCGGTATAACATTTTTTTGTTCTATATTCCACCATGTTCCAGTGCGGCCTGACCCACATTGAACTTCATCACATATCAACATAATATTATGTTGATTACATATATTTTGTATATAACTCAGAAACTCTTCTGGAATGGATATAATACCAGCTTCGCCCAATATTGGTTCAACAATAATGGCCGCTGTTTCATCCGGATCAGTATTATGTGTTAGAATTTGGTCTATACTTTCTTTAGTAAAATCGGGACAAAAAAATACACCAGGCATTAATGGTTGTAATTTATATTTACATGCTATATTAGAACTAGTTACCGATAAAGCGCCAATAGAACGACCATGAAAGCCACGTGACATCGCAATTATATTGGTTTTGTTGGTATAACGCCTGGCAATTTTAATGGCATTATCGGTTGCTTCCGAACCACTATTTACATAAAATATATTATCTAATGATTTATCTGGCATGATTTTAATTAATTTTTCGGTTAATTCTATTTGTGCTGGGTGTGATTTAAAAACTTGTTGGGGAATATGAACCAACGATTCCAATTGCGTTTTTACTTTTCGTATTATATGTGGGTGACTATGTCCGGTCGATAATGCCCCGATACCCGATGTTAGATCTAAATATATAGCGCCATCATGATTAGTTATCCATACATTAGAGGCCTTTATTGGCAATATATGTTTATGAAGTTTTGTAATAGCGGCTGGAATATGTCGAAGAATTTTATTCGACATGATAATATATATAAGAAAATTATATTGGAATTAATATAATATACTATACTAATATTAAATATGGAAATATACGAAATCATTATTATAATTTTGATAGTGGTTATTATACTAATACTATTGCGCAATAGAGAACGTTTCTATCAAACCACAGAAACCGAGGTTGATTTACGTCCATATTTAGATGGGTCTGAAAGTAACCCTATAGACGGTGTTATTCGGTTTAAAACACTTAGAAACGTTGTAACAAAACACATAATCGAATTATTAAGTCGTCGGCGCTATTATATTTCACCTGGTGAACCGATTAATATTGATACGGGGTATAATATTTATCGTTACATCGATATAACTCAAGTTGATAAGTCTACAACACCGATAATTATTGATGGTCAAGGTGTTACAATAAAAACATCATCCACTAAATATATTGGATTAATTGGACATGATAACACGGTATCTCCATCATATATTACTATTAAAAATATTATGATGGAAATTGACGCGAACATAATAAGACAAGGTAGGTGGAGTGGTGGTGGGGGATTATGTCGTCCTTATTTCGGAAGGAATATTGGATTAGCCGTGACAAATATTATAATTGATAATATATCTATATCTTGTAAAAAGATAGAGGGGCGGTCGGGTGGTCTTGTGGGTTATGCGAGTTTTAATAGTAATGCTGATGTTAATAATTGTGAAATTAGTAATATTAATATAAATTGTGAGGTGATAGATACATTCGGTGGCGGAATTGGTGGCATGTCATGTTTTTATGGTCGCTACAATTTAAAGGATGTAGTAATTGAAAAAATAAATATTAATTGTGGCAGTATTAATGATATATACCTTAAGAAGTACCCCGGATACGGCGGTGGGATTTTTGGATTTCGGTGTATTTATGGCGGGTATCTCGCCCGCATTAATATTAACAATATAATAGTTAACAATGGTTATCTTTTTGGTAAGGAGTGCTTTAAAGGAAAAAGAATGGAGGATTTGTTCGTCACAAAATCTATTAGTAACAAAAACGCAATATCGCGGGACACCGGAATAGCAGGAAGGTTAACTTCTGTAGAATTTAAACAGGCTAATAATGATTTTACAGATTTCGTTGATACTAATAATAATACCGGTTCAATAATAGATTATGTTGGGAATGGTTTTCAGATGGTTCCCGAATCACAAACCGAATGTATTGGAACTTATGGTAAGTTCCTAATAACATCATTATGTAACGCTGGAATGTATGATTCCACCAAGTGCATAGGTTGTATTGGAAACGGCTCTAATAATGCCCCTACAACAACTACATTAGCACCTACTACGACAACAACTACTACATTAGCACCTACAACGACAACAACTACTAAAGCACCTACAACGACAACAACCACATTAGCCCCTACTACTACATTAGCACCTACTACGACAACAACTACTACTAAAGCACCTACAACGACAACTACTACATTAGCACCTACTACTACTAAAGCACCTACTACAACGACAACAACTAAATTAGCACCTACAACGACAACAACTACTAAAGCACCTACAACAACTACTACTAAAGCACCTACAACGACTACTAAAGCACCTACAACGACAACAACTACATTAGCACCTACAACGACAACAACTACATTAGCACCTACAACAACGACAACTACATTAGCACCTACTACTAAAGCACCTACAACGACTACTAAAGCACCTACTACTAAAGCACCTACAACGACAACAACTACATTAGCACCTACAACGACAACAACTACATTAGCACCTACAACAACGACAACTACATTAGCACCTACTACTAAAGCACCTACGACTACTACTACTACATTAGCACCTACAACTACATTAGCACCTACTACTAAAGCACCTACGACTACTACTACTACTAAAGCACCTACAACGACAACGACTACTACATTAGCACCTACTACTACGACGACAACTAAAGCACCTACTACAACTACAACGACTACTAAAGCGCCTACAACGACAACGACTACTAAAACACCTACAACGACAACGACTACTAAAGCACCTACAACTACTACAACTACATTAGCACCTACAACGACAACTACTACATTAGCACCTACTACTACGACGACAACTAAAGCACCTACTACTACTAAAGCACCTACTACTACGACGACAACTAAAGCACCTACTACTACTAAAGCACCTACAACGACAACTACTACATTAGCACCTACTACTACGACGACAACTAAAGCACCTACTACTACTAAAGCACCTACTACTACGACGACAACTAAAGCACCTACTACTACTAAAGCACCTACAACTACTACAACTACTAAAGCACCTACAACAACGACTACTACTAAAGCACCTACAACGACAACGACAACTACATTAGCACCTACAACAACTACGACTACTACATTAGCGCCAACGACAACTAAAGCATTGACGACAATGAGTAATGTCACACAATCATCAGTTTCGATTGGACTTATGATGCGTATTAACAATACAGATAATAAACTAAAAAATAACGATGAATTTAAACAAAAATTTAAACAATTAATAAAAGCCTATTATGATAATAATAATAATACCGGATCACATATAACAGCAGTATCAAACTTTATAGAAAATAATACGACAATAAATATAACGGATAAAAGGAATTTTATAAATGGCGGATGGGAAATATTATTAGTATTTAATGATTCAACCGTATTTAATACAAAATATATACTAAATTGGAAAGAGTTTGTAAAAGTTATACATAATAATTATAAAACAATAACCAATATTAATCAACTAATATCTATTAATAATATCCAGTTTATAGCATTATATTATAATGGTCTCTATACCATTAAATGTTCAAAAATTGGTTGTTCGGATGGTTCTAATAGTAACCAAACCGATTGTAAATATCCATATTATTATTGTGATACTATCGACCAAGTTAAAAAAATAAAGTGTGGCCCTATATGAATATGAATATGAATATGAATATTTAATATATCCCATTTTTTATTTTAGATAATGTAGATGATGAAATTTTAATAGAATGGTCCTGTTGTAATTTTAAACATAATATTTTTGCGGATAATTTAGTATGTGTATTTATATAATCGTTAATTGTTTTTAGTTGGACGGGATCAAATTTACGAATTTTAGCACTATCTTTATGCATGACTTTTTTATAATCTAACACAATACCACGACTGGTTTTAATATAGCCATTAATAATTAAGGTATTCGCATGAACACTATCATGGCATATTTTACATAATGGAACCAGATTGGATTTAGTATCTTTTTGTATATGATTAATCATACCTTCACTATTCGCTTCACTTTGGAATTTTATATGGTGGGTATCTTCAGCATCTTCACCACATACACCACAACGATCCACAATTACATTCGAATTATAGGATGATACTTTATGTGGAATAATGGTTTGTTTAATATCCATAATTTCTTGACGAATTGAGTTGGCATCTTTTAGAAACTCGTAGTCCATATCCATGGCTTTACAGACTTCGAGACCATATATGGCATCCCCACTTCCTGGAGACAATTTACGATTATATACTAAAGTATCATTCACTTTATCAAAAATTACTTTTAAATGATACATGCTAATATTCGATAAATCATTAATTTGTTTCATTTTAGCTAATTCATGAAGATGGGTAGCGAATATAAAACTGGATTTCAATTTCGATAGAAATTTTACACTTGCCGTAAATATAGATAATGCCGAGATACTTTCGGTCCCCGAACACAATTCATCACCTAATATTAAACTTTTATTGTCACTCCTTTTTAAAATATTCCTTAGTTCACTCATCTCCACAGCAAAAGAGGATTCGCCCTTAAAAATATTATCATTATTATTAATACGTGTAAATAGGGAATGATATGGCGAATATGTAAAATCACTGGCAGCTACATAAAACCCTGCCTGCGCCATAATTATATTTAATCCCACCGCTTTCATTAAACTACTCTTGCCAGACGCATTCGTGCCAAATAAAAGCATTCCATCCATGGCCGTAGTATCGGCCGTATTATCGGCCGTATTATCGGTCGTAGTATCGGCCGTATTATCGGCCGTATTATCGGCCCCCAACCGTATATCGTTCGGAACATATTCGATGTCTTCTTGGAGGCGTTCGATGATTGGATGGCGTATATTTTTGGCATTAATAAAGCTGGTATCATTCCCAGAATCGGCAATGATTGGTCGTGTATAACCGTATTTTAGCGCGGTCTTGGCAATAGATTTATAGGTATCTATTGTTGCCACGAATGTCGTTATTTCCTTTAACATATCAATATATTTCATATCATATACACCCAATACTTCCATATAGCGTTGTCGCGATAGTTCTCCGATTTTATGTTGAGAGTCCCGGATATCGGATGAAAGTTTCTTAATAAATTTGGAAGTAATGCGTGTTTGTGTTTTATTTAATTCCTTAATATCTAATTCTTTCGCATAAAATTTCAAATCATTGTTAATTTTTATGGGATTAGACCCCATATTATTAATTTTTTTGTTTAATATACCCATTCGCTTACATGTTGTGGAAAGATAATGACCATCCCTTTCCGTATATTCTAATCGGACAAAGTTGCTACCCTCTTCCACAATAGATGATAATTTCTTAGAAATAGCAACCAATGTCATGTTATTATTATCGATTTGTTCTTTAATGGTATCGATTTCGGTATAAATCCCTTTATTAAAAAAGGAATTAGTAATTTTATCCAGATGATATTTACTAATTTCATTCAGATCAAATACATTGCGGTAATCACGGATAAAGGACATGAATATATTCATGGTTTCTTGACTGGGTAGTATTGACTGTATTTTATCGCAGGCGATACTATTAATAGTTTCATACATTCCCATAATATTATCATAACTTATATCCAAACCGACAAATTCGGCGGGCTGGAGTATCCCTAATGTAATCTTACGATGAAGACGCTCAATATCCATAATTTTATTTAGGTGCGATTCATATAAGGTATAATCATTTTTCATTATATAATCGACATAATCATACCGTTTATTGAGTTCTACTGGGTCAATAATGGGATTTAATAATGTTTCGCGTAGAAAACGTTTACCAATGGTTGTGCTTGTGTTATTGATAACGGCAAATAAAGAATTATATTTACAATTATTATTAATGGAGGAATGGGCAATGAGATTTAATTGATGGATCGCATTATTAGTTAAAATTAAATATTTACGTTCATTCCATATTTCTGGCTTATCAATTTTAGTAATTATTTTTTCATTATGTTTATGGGCGAATTCCAACAATAATATAAAAGCAACAGAACCATATGGTTTTTTTTCTAAATCTAAATATTCGGCTACACTTATAATACCATGTTTAGGATATATTTTTTCAAAAAAGTTTTTCTGTGTATTCAGATTTAAATAATGTGGTTCAATATCTTTAAAATGAACAATGCGGTCACTTAAATCTAAATAGGAACAAATTTGTTTGTCATTTAAATGAACCTTATTGGTATATACCACCAATTCCTTGGGATTCCACATTTGAATAAAACGGAATGTTTCATCCAACGCATAATTAACATCTCCGATTTTTGAATAAGTTTCATATACAATACTTTTCCCAGTAGATAAATCAATCGCACTTAAACCAATAAATAATATATTTTTCATATTTTTTATATCTTTGATAGTTTCCATATAGATGCATACCATATTATTGGTATCGCCCTTAGTGAGATGGGTTATATTGGTTCCGGGACTATAAATTTCAGTCACTTTACGTTCTGGTTCTGGTGGTGGAGTGACTTGTTCAATTAACACAATAGTATAATTGGAATTTAATAGTATTTGGATATATTTATCAATTGATAGTAGATTTACACCAATCATTAATGGATTGCCACGATGATTTTCCTGGATTGATTTGTTTTTGCGTGTTAATTGGATATTCATAATGTCCGATAAACGATAGATATTTTCCGCATTTGTTTTTTCTTTTTCATTTTCTACAGCATAGGCTTCATAAAAATGCCCAATTTGCATTAATACACATGTATTTGAACCATACTCTTTCGTATACTGTGTCTGATAATCCAAATATTCATCAATGATGGTCATTGTAAATAATTATAATGATAACGATATTATATATATATATATATATCTACCACCATAAATCTTTATATAAAATAAAAAAATATATTTATTAATAACTATAGTCCTATATTCCTATATTCCTATAGCCCTATATATATATATAATGCTACTGGTAAGTGTCAGTTGATGTGGAATGAATTCATTAATCATAAATAATGGAATTTATACACGAGTCTGATCAAATGGCGGTGGATTCTCATCTGCGAATGGCGGTGGATTCTCATCTGCGAATGGCGGTGGATTCTCATCCGAGAATGGCGGGGGTATAACTTCATTATTACATACAATAACCTGGGGTAGAGATGTCTCAGACAGACCCGCCAGGTCCGACGTGTCCGGTGTGTCTAATTGTGAAAAATGGAACCATTGACCACCTTCGTCTTCAGGTGAACTATTATCCTTAATAGGTTTACACATATTATAATATACGTCTATTAAGCATAATATTGTTAGTATTATAAGAATTGCCGCTGGGAAATACATGTGGTCAAAGTAATTATACATTGATAGATAAATATGTGTAATGGGTGTATCATGATAACAATCTATCTCGGTATTCATATATTGTTTATAGGTATCCATTGAAGATAATAGAGCTTGTTGGATATAGAATGGTCCATTTCCTTTTGGACACTTATTTTCGGTAAACGTACATTCGGAATTACGATCTCTATAATATTGATTTTTAATAAGGCGGGGTTTATCAATATTAGTATATATTTTTATACATGGTGACCACGAACGACAATTCCGACCACACTTACAACTTTTCCAATTAGTATTATTTCCGTTTGATATTGGTGATTGTGTTGGAAAATCTACACGAGTAATATTACATTTATATAGATCATAATCATGATAGTTAATATTCGGAATTATAGTCACCAATGTAATAATTATTAATAAACATGTAGCTAGAATGAAATAAACTCCATAACATCCTCTGCGAATATTCTTTGGGTCGTTACACATTATGACGATATCTGGATGACGATATCTGGATGACGATATCTGGATGACGATATCTGGATGACGATATCTGGACGACGATATCTGGATGACGATATCTGGACGACGATATCTGGATGACGATATCTGGGCGGATAGAATTGAGTATTAATAATTAATAATTAATAATTAATTGGGTGTCTTTTGTATTTTATAATATTCAATTTTATTATATTATATTATCATTGTATGATACTCATAGGATTAATTGGAATTTTGATTGTGCTAATAATAATGGCATGGTTATTAAGGAATATAGAAACATACCAAAACTATACAACTATTCCATTTTATGTTATAAATTTGGATAGTAGTGTGAAACGTTTAAAATCGATGGAAGAACAATGTCAATTGGCGAATATAAATATGGTTCGATTTCCAGCAGTTAATGGGTCACTATTGAAACTGGATGATATAAAAGAGCGTGTGTCTAAAAATTCATATATGTATAAAAATATAGAACGTAATAAAGGTGAATTGGGATGTGCATTATCACATATGAATATATGGCGCGATAATTCTATGGGAACTATTGCCACTAATGATATGTTTATTGTCGTTGAAGATGATGTGATTATACCCACCAATTTCCAAGAAAAATTAAAAAAATATATGGATAATGCTCCACCAGATTGGGATGTTATTTATTTGGGTGGTAGTAATATACGTGGTTCTAAAGTAAATGATTCGTTTATTCGACCGAAATTAGGTATGAAAGGTAATCTTGGAACATATGCGATGCTTGTAAATCGCGATGGCTGTACTAAATTAATTGCCCAAACTACACCTTTGCGAAAATCCATCGACCATCAATTGAAAGAAGAATTTAATAAATCGCTAAAAGTCTATTATGTTAATCCACCACTAATTACCCACAATAATAATTTAGACTCTGACCGTAGAATATTAAATAAAACTTCAAGTAAACCGAGCTTGAAATGGCGTTCCTATAAACAAAATAATGTTGAGATAATGGCGGAATAGCAAAAACCCTTTATAGGCTTCGTGCCGCATAGGCCGCATAGGCCGCGATAGTATAAGCGGGCATGACGGTCCATAATATATTGACCCACATAAAAGGGCGTTTTAATAGATAGTATCCGGTTGGAAATTCGGGTGTATTATAATTTATATTATTTTTATTTTTTGTTTGAATGAAATATTCAGCCATATATAATATACTATTCATCAATTGACTACCCATACTTACGCCTAATGTTAGTATAAAAGCCATATGATTATTCCTATAATTATGGTATAGCGCCAATAGGGCGAACACGCCGGAAAATAAGGCATGGGTGCTTTCGATTACCCGACTCCAATTATCGGCGGTAATCATATATTCACGATCCGCCCAGGCACCATATTCACCATAGAATAATAGTGAAAACTTCCAGGGTAATATATTATCGAGCGTATAATGTGTTTTCCATACCGATGTATTATCTTTAATAAACTCAGTTGAAATCGCATTGACTTTATGATAATTCGAAACAAAGGCGATTTCCCATAGAAATCCCGTAAATACCGTCAATATGAGCCATGAATATATTATAGGATTTATAAGTGTAAAATAATCCCGTATAATATATCCCGTCTCAAATACAATAATTATTTCCAATAAAGCTAATATTAAACCATTAACCATATTATTTCGTATCTATTAATGGTTATTCTTAAACATATTATTATGGTTATTCTTAAACATATTTAAATAATAATAATAATAATAATTTAATAATATGAATCACAAATTTAAATTTAACAAAGCTTATTATAACACGAAACAACCACCAAATCCGAAATTAAATCTGGTATTTGTTGGGTTAATTGTGGTATCTATATACACATATCATTATTATAGAAAAATATAAGCAGGTCTATTTGTGTAATAAATTATTTATATAAATCATGGTTCGTGTAATGGATAATATAAAAAAGTATATGGTAAAAAAATAAATTTATTTGTAATAAAAAAATAATGAATAATTATTGTTTATTTTCCAATTATTTTTTCTAAATAATTAATTTATAGACCGGTGACTTTAGCACCATAAAACCTTATTAAGAATTTTCCAGCATCATATGTTCCAGCGGTTGTGCCTCCGTGTGTTAAGTAAATATAATCATTAACCAGACCTACTCCAGCAGTCATTACGGTTGCATCAAACACGGTTCTTAAACCATATGTATGAATTCCACAATTTGCTAAAACGTGTTCGCCTTCGCCGGCGGCATCTTCTGCAATTGTTCCGCTGGAGTTAGCGCATACATTTATATCAGGATCTCCTGTTGTGGGCACTTCAAGACATATTATTTCTCCTTTATAAATCAACCCATTAACAGCGGTGGTTATTCTGGTTATATAAGCATTAGCTACTCCATCATTGCCAATTACGTCTCCAGTAGTACTACTAGATAAAATTGATCCTGCGCCAATATCAACAAATAAAGTCGTTACTATTTCACTGTTAAATTCACCTACACTTATTGATACAGCATCAGAAGCATCTATACCGCCTCCTTCGGGTGTTCCAGTATAAGCAACACTTTTAACAACATTCGAACTTAAACTATGTATATATTCTCCCAATGTATATATACGCACATGACCACGATTGTCATCAGAAGCGCCACCAGCGTCGTTGAATAAACCACCAACTACCAACATTTTCCCATCAGCATTTAAGTCTACACTGACACCAAACAAATCTGAGGTAGCTTCTCCTAATATATTACTACCAATTTGGTTCCAGGTTACTCCAGTCCAATAATAGACGACCGCATACCCTGTCGAATCTGTGTCTTGAGCTCCAATAGCAAGAACATTTCCATCGGCATTAAGAGAAACATCAATTCCAAAATTATCTCCAAACGCATCTCCTGGAATATCGGCTCCCCGTTGTGTCCATGTGCTTCCAGTCCAATAGTATACCCTTACTTCACCCATGCCAGAGTTATTATTATAAGAACCTATAGCTAAAATATCTCCATTAGCACTTAACTCAAGAGTCCATCCACATCTATCCCCTGCTGCCGCTCCATAAATAGCGCTTCCCTTTTGAATCCATGTCAAAGAAGAACTATTCCAGTAATAGATTTTTACTTGACCTATCGCAGATAGGTTATTAGCAGCACCATCATTTAAGGGTGCACCCCCTGCAACCGTATTCCCATCAGCACTCAGAGATACAAAATATCCAAACCAATCATAATTCCGATCTCCAGCAATATTTGAACCCTTTTGAACCCAACTTGTACCATTATAATTCCATATTTCCATATGCCCTTTTTGTGTACTGGAATAATATGCGCCTGCTGCTAAAGTAAGACCATCTGAACTTAATAATATTCTTACCCCAAGACGATCACCAGAATTACTTCCATCTATATCTCCTCCAAGCTGTACCCATGCTGAACCATCGTATTTATATATTTTTATATGACCAGAATCGGAACCAGCCGAATCATCGAAGATGGCACCTATCGCTACTATATTACCATCTGCACTTAATGATAGCGCTATCCCAAAAGCGTCATCATCACTTTCACCGTTTATATCAGAACCCTTTTGTTCCCATATAAATGTAGTTTCGTTAAATTCGTATATTTGTACAGTACCAGCGCTGCTATTATGCCCCGCTGCTCCTATAGCGACAATTTTCCCATTCGCACTACATCTTGACGGATTTCCTAAACCATCTCCAGCGGCTTGTCCGTCAATATCAGAACCGATTTGTTTCCAAATACTGTTATGAAAATGACTGGTTTTTATATTTTTAGCATATATATCATTACTTGTTGTAATTCTATTATCAGCAAATGATAATACCCCACTTGTATTTGTTAATGCTCCATTTATATCGAGATCACCTAAACTACTTAATGTCATTTTAGCAGCCGCGCTTGAAGCAGCGGTTTCAGATATACCAGTTGTAAATACTAATTTGGTTTCATTAGCAGTTGCTGAAAATGTTCCTTCTGCTATAGCATGGATTCCAGCAGCTACTGTAGCGCCATCAGTGCCATCTGAATCGCCAGCCGCAAATTCAATAGAAGCAATTACTTCATCCGCGATAATATCTGCCTCTTTAGATTTCAATTGTAAGACAACCGGTAAGTTATCTCCAGTGGCTGTATGGGTTAAAGTAAGACCGACATTATGAACATGGGTTAGTGTAATTTCACTATTTGCTCCAAAGTTAATCAATCCACTATCTGCTAATGAAAAACTGGACGCCATATTATACTTATCTATAATAAAAAAAATAATAAAATAAAATAAAAACTAAAATAATTATTGTTTATTTTCCAATTGTTTTTTTCTAAATAAATAATTTATAGACCAGTGGCTTTAGCACCATAAAATCTTATTAAGAATTTTCCAGCATTATATGTTTGTGCGGTTGTGCCTCCATGTGTTAAGTAAATATAATCATCATCAATACCATCAGCAGGTATAGTAAATTCAGTTCTTAATGCTAATGTATGAATTCCACAATTTGCTAAAACGTGTTGGCCTTCGCCGGCGGCATCTTCTGCAATTGTTCCACTGGAGTTAGCGCATACATTTATATCAGGATCTCCCGTTGTGGGTACTTCAAGACATATTATTTCTCCTTTATAAACCACACCGTTAACCGCCTTGGTTATTCTTGTTATATAAGCATTAGCTACTCCATCATTGCCAATTACGTCTCCAGCAGTTCCGCTAGATAAAATTGATCCTGCGCCAATATCAACAAATAAAGTCGTTACTATTTCACTGTTAAATTCACCTACACTGATTGATACAGCATCAGAAGCATCTATACCGCCTCCTTCTGGCGTTCCAGTATATGCAATGCTTTTAACAACACCTGTGCTTAAACCGTTTATATAGTCTCCTAATTTATATATACGCGCATGACCAGCATTATTTCCAACGGCATCATTATTTACACCACCTATCACAACCGTTGTTCCATCAGCATTTAATTGTAAAAATGCACCAAACAAATCGGCGACAGCTTCTCCTAATATATTACTACCAATTTGGTTCCATGTTATCCCAGTCCAATAATAGACGGCCGCATATCCCGCTGTATCTGAGTCTTGAGCTCCAATACCAAGAACATTTCCGTTAGAACTAATAGAAACATCAACGCCAAACGCATCTCCAGTCGCCCCTCCGTCAATATCTGCCCCGCGTTGTGTCCATGTGCTTCCAGTCCAATAGTAGACGCTTACATGACCACGATCGGTATCGGGGCTATCCCCATCAGCTTCGCTATTAGGAGAACCTATAGCTAAAATATCGCCATTAGCGCTTAATGATATAGCGTGTCCAAAGTTATCCCCTGCTGTTGCTCCATAAATAGTGCTTCCCTTTTGTATCCATGTCAAAGAAGAACTATTCCAATAATAGACTTTTACTTGACCTATATTAGCTTGATTATCAGCAGCACCATCATTTAAGGGTGCTCCTATTGCTACAATATTACCATCAGCATTGATTCTGACTACATGTCCAAATTTGTCACCATCCTCATCACCTTCAATATTTGAACCCTTTTGAACCCAAGAGCTTCCATCATAATGATGTATTTGGACATGTCCTTTATCTCCAGCACCAGCTAAATATGCTCCTCCTACTACAGTATGTCCATCAGAACTTAACGCTACTGATATTCCAAGGTAATCACCTGCCGCATCTCCATCTATATCTCCACCTAGCTGTACCCAGGCTGAACCGTTAAATTCTAACATTCTCATATGACCACGATTGTCAGTAGAACCGCCACCAGCGTCGTTTTTCCTAGCTCCGACAGCGACTATATTACCATCTGAACTTAACCATACTGAGTGCATACCAAAAGAGTCTCCCGAACTTTCACCGTTTATATCAGAACCCTTTTGTTCCCATAAAAATGTAGTTTCATTAAATTCATAAATTTGTACTTCTCCTTGACTACTAGCATGCACCGGGGATGCTATGGCAGCAATTTTTCCATTTGCGCTTAATGCTACACTAAACCCAAATTGATCTCCGGCTGCTTGTCCATCAATATCATGACCCATTTGTTTCCACGTATTATTATGAAAATGACTGGTTTTTATATTTTTAGCATATATATCATTACTTGTTGTAATTCTATTATCCGCAAATGATAATACCCCACTTGTATTTGTTAATGATCCATTTATATCGATATTACCTAAACTACTTAATGTCATTTTAGCAGCAGCGCTTGAAGCGGCGGTTTCGGATACACCAGTTGTAAATACTAATTTGGTTTCATTAACTGTTGCTGAAAATGTTCCTTCTGCTATAGCATGGATTCCAGCAGCTACTGTAGCGCCATCAGTGCCATCTGAATCGCCAGCCGCAAATTCAATAGAAGCAATTACTTCATTAGCAACAATCTCATTTTCTTCGGATTTCAATTGTAAGACAACCGGTAAGTTATCTCCAGTGGCTGTATGTGTTAAAGTAAGACCGACATTATGGACATGGGTTAGTTTAATTTCGTTACTTGCTCCAAAGTTAATCAATCCACCATCTGCTAATGAAAAACTGGACGCCATATTATACTTATCTATAATAAAAAACTAAAATAATTATTGTAGATTTTTCAATTGTTTTTCTAAATAATTTATATTATCGGTTAAAGCCGAATCGTTTACATCATAATATAATTATTTTACCATGTTCTGGAGACAATTCATTCAGTATTTAAATAATTTATAGACCAGTGACTTTAGCACCATAAAATCTTATTAAGAATTTTCCAGCATTATATGTTCCAGCGGTTGCGGTTCCGTGTGTTAAGTAAATATAATCATTAACCAGACCTACTCCAGCAGTCATTACAGTTGCATCAAACACGGTTCTTAAACCATATGTATGAACACCACAGTTTGCTAAAACGTGTTCGCCTTCGCCTGCGGCATCTTCAGCGATTGTTCCACTGGAGTTAGCGCATACATTTATATCTGTATCTCCCCCTGCGGGCGCTTCAAGACATATTATTTCTCCTTTATAAACCACACCGTTAACCGCCGTGGTTATTCTGGTTATATAAGCATTAGCTACTCCATCATTGCCAATTACGTCTCCAGCAGTTCCGCTAGATAAAATTGATCCTGCGCCAATATTAACAAATAAAGTCGTTACTATTTCACTGTTAAATTCACCTACACTGATTGATACAGCATCAGAAGCATCCATACCACCTCCTTCTGGTGTACCAACCGAGACACCAACGAAGGTCCCCACACTTAAATCATGTATATAGTCTCCTAATGTATATATTTGAACATGTCCACGTGACGAATCATGTATTACTCCGCCAATTGCTAAAATGTTACCATCACCATTTATATTTACAAACATTCCGAATTGATCATTTTGAGCTGTGCCGTCAATATCAGAACCGATTTGGTTCCATGTTACACCATCCCACCTAAATACTCGTGCGTGTCCAGCATTAACGCCAGCATCATCGTTTAAATATCCGCCCACAAGTAACGTATTACCATCAGCGCTGATATCTAAGCTTATTCCGAACCTATCATCATCTGCTTCTGCTTCAAGATTAATTCCACGCTGTGTCCACGCAGAGCCATCCCAGTAAAATACTCGGGCATGCCCATTTTCACCATCATGAAAAACCGAACCCGTTGCAATAACATTACCGTCTCCACTTAATGATAATGCGAGTCCCTCTTGATCACCTGCAACTTCTCCATCTATATAACTACCTCTTTGCGTCCAAGCACTTCCATTCCAATAATATATGCTAACTCTTCCAGCGTTTTTGTCTTCATTCGGACCAGTGTTGATATACAGTCTTGATCCGATTGCTACTATATTCCCATCATAACTTATCGAAACCATATAACCTGCTTGTTCTTGTACCGCTCCAAGAATATCATCTCCGCGCTTGACCCATGCACTTCCATCATAGTCGAATATTCGCACCCTACCTCTGTAAGAAACGCTACCATCACTGTAATACCACCCACCCCCAACAAATGTATTTCCATTAGCCGATAATCCAACCGACTTACCAAACCTTTCACTCGTATATATATCTGCCCCATCAATATCGGTGCCTAATTGTGTCCAATAATAACTACCGACACTTGGTGCTGTACTTGTGTTGGCTGTTATAATTAATGGTTTAGTTTGCGATCCATCTTGTGTTCTGCTCGTATGATGATATGTGCTATTATCGCTATCACTCTGCGTAAATAATCTCCATCTATATATTCTTACATGCCCATCATTAGTACGCGACCCTCCATTGATACCGTCGTTAAAACGAGCACCTATACCAACTGTATTACCATCCGCGCTTAATATGACCGGATTTCCTGATATATCACTATTTGCTTCTCCATCAATATCACTTCCTTTTTGGTCCCATGCGATTGTATTTTCATTAAATTCGTAAATTCGACAATGTCCTCTTTGTGTTCCGCCTCCAGCATTTACACCCGACCCGACTGCCACTATTTTACCATTCGCGCTTAAAGATACCATAGCTGCTTGATCTCCAGTCGCTTCCCCATCAATATCAGAACCCAATTGTTTCCACGTATTATTATGAAAATGACTGGTTTTTATATTTTTAGCATATATGTCGTTTCTTGTTGTAATTATATTATCAGAAAACGAGAATACTCCACTTGTATTTGTTAATGCCCCATTTATATCGAGATCACCTAAACTACTTAATGTCATTTTAGCAGCGGCGCTTGAAGCAGCGGTTTCAGATATACCAGTTGTAAATACTAATTTGGTTTCATTAGCCGTTGCTGAAAATGTTCCTTCTGCTATAGCATGGATTCCAGCAGCTACTGTAGCGCCATCTGTACCACCAGAATCGCCAGCAGCAAATTCAATAGAAGCAATTACTTCATCCGCGATAATATCCGCCTCTTTAGATTTCAATTGTAAGACAATCGGTAAGTTATCTCCATTGGCTGTATGTGTTAAAGTAAGACCGACATTATGGACATGGGTTAGTTTAATTTCGTTACTTGCTCCAAAGTTAATCAATCCACCATCTGCTAATGAAAAACTGGACGCCATATTA
>Ga0233439_10001217_pt1 | contig 34012 bp, 40 predicted proteins | sample SI_123_September_6_FD_182713 | JGI IMG/M metagenome (GOLD analysis project Ga0233439, IMG submission 182713) | Seawater microbial communities from Saanich Inlet, British Columbia, Canada - SI_123_September2016_100_MG | ecosystem: Environmental > Aquatic > Marine > Inlet | place: Canada: British... | reverse complement strand
ACATCGGAACATATTTATATTTCGACACGAGACAATACGCGTAACCATGGACCAGGTTCACAGGGGTCAAAAACAGAAGCAGATGGTATTATAGGTAAGATCATAGATGATTATGATATAGACGTTGTAAAACGAATGAGAACACAACCAGGTAATTCTCCAAAAAATGGTTTCGTACATGACGCGAAACATTTTATTAATATAACTTTTATGACACTATTGTAAAAAAAAGATTTATATTAATAATAATAAAAATAATTATTATTAATTATATTAACGTTTATCTTATTGGGGGTATTTTAGGAAATTGTTTTTTACTTTTCTTCTTTTTCATAGTTTTGCGTTTGATTTTCTTCATTTTTGATTTTTTTGTTTTTGATTTTTTTGTTTTTGATTTTTTTGTGTTTGCTTTCTTTTTAGATTTTTTTGTTTTTCTTTTCTTTTTTCCACCACTATTTGCAGGGTTACTTAATTGTTCTTGTAATTGTTTTATATGTTCAACTATTGTTCTTTCCATAAATTCAAGGTATCCTAATATTTCTCCAAACAACGCATATGTATCTTTATAAAGACGTTGTTCATTATCTGTATATATTGCTAGTTCATTTTGCATTTTTTTAATTATCTCATTAACTTTTTTTTGCATATTTTGTTTCATATGTTTATCTTCGTTAACTCTATCATGAACTACACCTTGTTCATGCAATCCTTCATTTTGTCCATAGTCTATTGTATCATCTATTCTTTGTGTAAAAATCGGACTTTCCCAAATTGAATTAATATTAATTATTATTTCCTGATATTTTTCTCTAATTTCTTCAAGATCAATCAAACTATTTTCTTTTAGTGTATTAGTAATTAGATTTAGAGTTGTATAAACTAATTTATAACTAGTTTGTATTTTCGCGTTTATTGACAATAAAATTGGTATCTCTCTGTTTGGAACAGGAACTCCACTATCTAAAATAGTACTAGTAGATATATTTATATCTTTTATTTTTTTATTTATTTTACTAAACATGTTATGTATTTCAATTAATTTTTGTTGTTGTTGTTCTTGCATAGAATCATCCATTAATAATATATATCAAGAAAAAATGATTTATATTTATAATAATTAAAATATTATAAATATAATATGTCAAGACCCCCTGAAGATATAGATAGTGACAATTGTCACGCTGAAATAATATGTTGTATGCCCTGTGTTGCATGTTTTGTAACAGGAGAACAATTGTGTAAAAGTTTGTGCCTTGGACTATTGTTGATTTTGAGCTGTCCATGTCTAAGTGCCCATGAAGGACGTGAAATATCACCCGTGATACATCAGAGCGAAATAAATGAAATAGTGACAGATATAGAAGAAATAGAAAATGATGATGATATAGATTACGCCGAAGAAACAAAAGATGCCACATATGTATAAAAAATTATTTTCGACTTTTAATTCTTTTTTGAAGTTCAACATTAACAAGTTGGTCCATTAATCTATCCTGTGTTCCCTTAACCATATCGTAACTATCTTTAATAGCATCTTTTTGAATTTTAATTTCAGGTGTTTTTCTTTTAGTACCTTCTGCAATATTATCCTGTATTCTTTTTTTTCTGAAACTACAATATGCTTTCATACTATCATAAAAAGGAATTGTATTACCTGGAACTAAATGTAAAAATACATCAATCTCGTATTTATCATATTTATCTTCAATACGAGCCATTTCAAATTGTGATTTTTTTTTAATAGTCCAGTTGCCGTTCCATTGAGAACCGAAAATAGTATGCGGTTGTCCATCTAAATAGAAAACAGTATTTTTGGGTAAAAATGTTCTAATCATAAAGGCAATATTATTTTGAACAAGGTCTTCTTGTTGAGACTTAGTGAATTCTTGATCCATATTTTTGGGTACATAGAATGGTTCAACAGTATTAATTAATTTTTCAGGTGTTGTGAATGATTTTCTTAATGAGTCAATATCATTATCCCATTGTTGGTCATCAAAATCTAATTCTCTTAAAAAGAAAATATTATTATCGCCTGAATAATCTTTAATAACCTGTTTAATTTTAAAAGGTCCAATATTAGCCTTTCCTTTAATATTAGTTCTAATGACCATAGTGAGTAAGTTAGGGTTTAATTTTGCAGCTTCTTTAATCTGCCTAGATATTTCTTTACCCCCCCGTTGCTTACGTTTTCTAGTAGTATGCTTTCTTTTTTTCGAAAATTTTTTTGATTTAGTTTTACTCTTCATAATAAATATTAATATTATAAAATTAAATTATAATATTAAGAATTAGTGATTTTCCTTTAAATTATGAAATTTTTCGTATGCAGTAATAGTTTGTTGTTTTTTATTCATTTTCTTAGCCTTTTCTAATATTTGAATAGAATTATTAATTTCATCTTCAGTTAATATACCATCTTCGTTTGTGTCGAGTACTTTATAAAAGTCCTTAAATTTATCTGGTAAAACACAAAATTTAGATTCTTCATTAAGAACAAAATCTGCTAAAATAATGAAAACAGCAGTAATTGTAAGAGCCATATATATATCTCTAGTACCCATCCATGCGATAGAGAAAATCAATAATTGTCTGCTGAGTACAAGTTTTAAATATGCTTCTTGTGATTTACTAAAACGCATGGTAATAAATTTAGAACCAATATTAAGTAAAATCATAATAACACCAGCAAAAAATTTGCTATCATTTAAGCTTAATACTCGTTCATGTATATAATCAAAATATCCTTTCTTCATATATATTTCAAAGAGAAAAATTACTTATAAAATCTAAATTTGATTTTAACAAATTCTCTTATAATAAAAAATACAAAATATTATAAATACAAAATATTATAAATATATAATATTATGTTTGGGTCGTCATATTTAATGCTATATTACTTTGAATATAGAAAAAAAATGCGTAAATTAAAAAGAACGAAGAAGCCTGATATTTATGACATATATCCAATAAAAGATAATAGTAAAGAATATGAAAATCCAATAGTACAAACTAAAACCTCCTTTGTAGAGTCTGATGCAGAAACAGTAGTATTTAATCCCAAAACTTAAACATCACCAATAATTTGAAATGTTTCAACGTTAGGGTTTTGAGCCTCTGGTTCAATATTGTTTTTAATCGTAAAAGTAGGTAATGTTTTAGAATTAGTAGGTCTCATTTGTTTAGATAAAGATGCTTTGTCAAGACTAGTAGGTGCGTTAGAACCAGCTACATCATAATTTACAACACTACCTGCCTTTTTAGACAAATTAGATATTTTTTCTAATACATTATCTTCTTTAATGTTTTGCATACCTTCATGAGTTAAATTATTGATATATATTAATAAAACTGCAATAGCACAGCCAGTAACAATATTATAATCTGTAAATATAACAATTAGAGCCACAAAGAATAGTTTTCCTAAAACAAAATTATTTAGAGAAATAAACACCTCGGGTGTTAAAAGTGCAATTGAAAATACAATCAAAGCTAAAATCGCCAAAAGTTTATTTTTCATCCTATATACATTTAATAAAGATTTTAACATGAATAAAGATAATTATTTTAATACTTTTTCTAAAGGAAATATATTAGAATGTCTTTAGCAATGTATGCAGCTCCATTTGATAATAATGAAATTAAAGAAGAAAATATTGTAGAAAAAAAAAGAATTAAACATCATAAAACACTTAAGAAGAAGGAAAGAAATATAGAAAATAAAAAGAAAATAGATGAATCGATGTTATCTCAAATAGGTAAAATACATGCAAATATAGATAGTGAAGAGGGAAATGATTTATCCGATTTTAATCCAATAGCAAGGCCAGAATCACAAGGAGTAAACAGAACGATGCGGGACCAATATGAAACTAGTGATAATAATGAAGAAGATGAGGTAGAGGAATATGATTCTTTAGACAGTTCTTATGCTCAACAATATTATTCAAAATTCTTACCAGGAACAATTGAAAGTATGGAAAGTGGAAATTTATCAACTGCAAATATGCCTTTAAATGAAAATTTAGTAGAAAAAATAAACTATATGATACATTTATTGGAAGAAAGTCAAGAGCAAAAAACAGAACATGTAGTAGAAGAAATGTTATTATATTTAGGATTAGGTGTATTTGTAATATATGTATTAGATTCATTTGTTAAAATTGGTAAATATCAAAAATAATTTACATGACAAATGGTAAGTGACAACAAAGTATAATTTATAAATAAAAATTGATTTATTATTTATAAATTAATAAATTAAGACCGTTTTTTTCGTGTATTTCTTCGTTTTCTTCTAGACTTTTTAGATTTTTTAGACTTTCTAGTCTTTCTTAAACCACCTTTCTTATGTGGTTTCTTTGTAGATGGACCTTCCATACTTTTTACTTCTTCAGACTTAGTAGGTGTTTTATATCCATCTTCTTCTTCGCTTTCCGATTCTATATATTGATTAGTAATTGTATCATGATCAGTAATTGTATCAAAATATTTACCTGGGTTTCCATGTTCATCCAGATGTTCATCCCAATCACTTAATACTACTCTTACCCTTTCTATATCCTTTTGCGCAGGAGGTAAAAATTCTATTATTTGACCTAATTCATAATCTTTGGCGTTATGATCCCACCTATATCCCATCAAGTGTATTATTTGTTCTTCTTTTTTTCCACGTATTCGTTTAACTCCTCCTCTCTTTCTAGTCTTTTTCTTACCACCAATTTTTGGAAATTTTTCTCCTAGTTCTTTTAATTCTTTTTTCTTTTCTTGCGCTTTTATTTTTTCTTCAGCATCTTCAGCTCTATATTCAGCTGTCAATTTTACTTTTTCAGCTCTAGAACTTAGAGGTGATAAATCTTTTACTGCTGCTTCTATTTGGTTATCTCTTTCTTCCCACTTTATTAATGCAGAATTCCATTTTCTATTACTTGACTCAAGTTGTGCTTTTAATTTTTCGGGTGGTTCTTGAGATTTTTCGGTAATTTTATGTAATTCTTCATCACTTGCATCTTTAAAAAGAGATTTTCCTTTTTTTAAATCTTCAGATATTTGGTTATTTATATATTTAGATGATCGGTAACTCATATATATTAACTAAATATTATAATTCACATGTAATATTACAACTGTCTGTTGTTCTAAGGCAATATTCAATTTGAAATCCTAAAGTATATCTGGCAATTAATATGGTTGCTTTATGATGTTCTCTATCATTTTCATATTTAATATTTTTTATAGAGAAAACTTTTTCAAATACACCTGTAAATGCATCTAATATTTTATCGTTTTGTTCAATTTGATCAAATTCTGCAATAATATCTTTGTGGATGCTTAGTTTCAAATTATTCATACTATTGAGTAGTTCTTGATAATGAGTATCTTTATCTAAACAATAACTAATGTTATTATCTTCTGTATATAATAATTCATCTTCATAATCTCCTTCTTCTGTAACTATGTCAATATGCTCATTTTTTGAATCATAACAATCCATACAATATTTATCTGTTGGAATATCTTCATCTACATTACACCCACATGATTTCCATATATTTGATTGGTGGGGGTTACCATAAGATATCAATTCACTAATATCATCGCTAGATTGAACACCAAACCAAAATTTGCCTTCAATATCACCATAATAAAAACGTCCCATTTAATATATATATCAATTTTACAATTAAATCATTTATATTTATTAATAATAATATATTAATAAATATTAAATATGATGTTTTTAGCTATTCTTATCTTTTTGTTTAATTTCCAAATTATTACTAGTGAATTCGAGTGCCCAAATGTAATAACTCCAAACAAAGATAGACGAAATGATGACAAAAGTTTAAGAATAATGCAATATAATGTTGAATGGTTATTTTTAGATTACTATAAAAGCGCCGATTGTCCAGGTGATGGTTGCACGTGGAAAAATGAAACTCAAGCATCAACTCATCTTAAATATGTTACAGATGTTATTAATAATTATCAACCCGATATTATAAATTTTTGTGAAATTGAAGGGTGTGATGAATTAAATTCCGTAATAGGTCTTACAACAGAACTTTATAACCCTTATTTAATTCAAGGTACTGATACAAGCACAGGTCAAAATGTTGGTATGTTAACAAAAATTGATCCATTAATTGACTTATATAGAACTGAAAATACATATGAATATCCTATTGAAAATTCCGGATGTGGTTATACTGAAACTGGACATACTGGTGTGAGTAAACATTATATTACCACATTTCGATGGAATGATATAAAAGTAGCTTATTTTGCTGTTCATTTATTAGCTTATCCAACACAACCAGATAGATGTGCAAAACGTGAAGCACAAGCAAAAATAATGGAACAAGAAATAATAAAAAAAGTAAATGAAGGATATGAGATATTTTTATTAGGAGATTTTAATGATTATGATGAAAGTATCGAAGATTTAAATGATAGTAAACCTTTATCGAGAGTATTGGAGATTATTAAAGGATATGATAATGATGTTTATAATTTAACAAATATAGCATATAATGTTCCGAAAGAGCAAAGATATACCAATTGGTGGGATAAAAATGATAATTGTGTATCATCTATGGATGAATTTGTTATGATAGATCATATTTTAATGTCCAATAAATTATTGGAAAAAGTAAAGAATGTTGAAATTTATCACGGATATGATGAAAATTGTGACCGTTTAAATTCCGACCATTATCCTGTAATTGTAGATATAAATTTTTAATAAATAGCAAAAAAATTGTGCGGTGGAATGGGTGTGTAAGCGAAATTATAAAAATAAAATGCAGAAGGGGAAATACTGACAGGTTTTTTAGTTTCAATAATTTTCTTAATAATTAAATAATTATGTGATACATTTTCAATAGAAAGATATTTAAAATTTTGTGTTTTAAAAAGATTAAAAATAGCGGTATGAAACCCGTTAACAAATAAAGTAGTATATTTTGCAGGATTAATACATACAGATGCGAAGCATTCAATTATATTAAAATCTTTATATTTTGTACATGTATCTCTAAAACAGTAAAATCCAATAACAGTATTATCTACAGTACAACAATAAATAAAAATATTTTTTGTTCGTAATAGTTCTATTATATTAGTATATTCAGGAATAATATATATATTAAATATGTCCTTCAAGTATTTTTTGATTAAATCATATAGTAAGGAAAGATTAGTAGTATTAATTTCAAAAACATTAAATCCAGTAGATACAAACTCTGGTTTTTTCCATTTTAAGATATCAAACATATAATTATAATAAATAGTAATAGGAACAATACCAGTTAGGTCAGCTTCTCGTTTAAAAATATAAACATCAATATTTTGGTTTAAACGTCTAGTATTATATACGTGTGTTTGAATAAGTTGTGGAGCAATACCTTCTTTTCTATATTCTTTTTTTACACATAGCCAATCAACGTAATTAACATTCATAATATGTCCATCAATAAAAACGTGTAATGGTCTAGACGAAAGGAAACCGATATTTTTTTTATCTTCAACAATAGTATCTTTATCGTTTAAATATTCAGTTTTTTCATAAATAGTGAAGAATGATTTGTCAAAATTACCAATATAATAAGGTTTAAAATTATTAATATCTGGAGTGAAATGAACTTTTTTCTTTTTAAGAAAATGATTTTGTAAAATAGATACAGCATCAGTATAATGTTTATCATCAAAATCAGAAACAGTAATAATATTGGTAAGATTAACAAATTTATTTTTTTCAGGTGGTAAGTGTTCTATAATACCTGGGGGAAATAACCAATAATATAAATTATATACATGGAATACGGGTTGGTATGCCCAAAATTTATAAGTAATTTTAATATATGCGTAGGTAATAAGATACATCAAAATAATCAAAAATAATGAAATTACAATATATGTCATTATTTTTATAAGATATCATTTTTTCTGTAGAAAAACTAAATACTGATATTCGTATCCACAATTAACCATATTTACTTTTGTAAGATATGAGAATCCAACATCTTTAGCTGTACTAAGTATTTCTTTTTGCGATGTCATAAATAATTTATGTTTGTTTTTCCTAATATTTCCATCTTTATATTTAAATGTTTCTTCAAAATAAGCATTATCATTATTATCTTCTAATTTAAATTGTGATTTATAATCAAAATTGTTAAAATTAATAAATGATTGAGTAATACGTTCTGTGGCGTATTTCTGTGGACTAATTAAATGTAATGGATTAGCAGGTGGAAGAATAGGGTCAAATTTATTTTTATTTACGAGATGTAATACTAAATAACCCTTTGGCTTTAACCAGTTAAAACAATTATTAAAAAATGCCCTTTTATCTTGCATATAATAAATAGTAAAGTAATAGCATGTAATATGTGTAAATGTCAGGTCATTAAATGTGACTCCATTTGTAGCATCAGCTACTAAATATTGAGAATGTGGATATTTTTTCTTTGCGTAATCAACCATTGCGGGTGATTTATCTATACCGATAGCCTTAATTTGATTATCTCTAAATGCATCAACATGAAATCCAGTACCTGATCCAACATCTAAAACATATGATTTTTTAGTAGGATTTGTAGCGTAAAATGTGGTTTCAATTTCGAACTCTGTTTTTTTAATAGAAGACAATAGTTGGTCATATATATCTACATAAAAATAGTCGAAAATGTCATTAATTTTTTCATAAACAACAAATTTTTTATCTTGTGAAAACCCTTCAATTGTATCATCTGTTAAGTTTTGATAAATTTTCAAAATAATGATAGTAGATATAATTAATATAAGTATCCTCAATAATAAAGATAATTTATTGAATTTTGAGCATAAGTTCATTGTCTTATATGTATTATTGTGATTTTTTTTATGTAGATTAAGTTTAATGTCGGAATTAGAAATAAATGATGTTAGAACAGAAAAAGACTTCAAATCAATAAGTTTTTCTGGTTTTAAAAAAAGTGATGTTACTAAAGAATTGCTAAATAGTTTGATGAATAATAAAGTAGAGCCAGCTTGTTATTGGAGTGCAGAATTAGTATGTTCTGGACACTATATAGACTTGTGGAATGTATTAATAAATTTTTTAGGGAAATATATTCATTTAGCAAATCCTAAATTATCAATATATTTAGATAAGAGGATACAAGATTTTAAAAGTTTAATGGAAAGTGGATATGTTGGTCAAGAATTGCGATTACGAAATAATGATAGAATGAGAGAAATATTTTCAGAGGTATCTGCAATATTGTGTTTATCCAATAGAAAACCATGCTTAGAAAAAATACCAAAATTGAAACATGATGAATTTGAGATAACAAAAATGACGGAGAGATTTAGAGCTCCTGATGCAACATATGCTGAACACATATTTAGACGCGAAGATCCAAGAGAATTATTTCCTGCAATAAATGAATTATCATATAATATTCATTCAAAAGATATAATGAGGTGTTATTATTGGATAGAATGGATACTAGAATATGAAAAATTATGTAAATCTAAAAAAATGAAATGTAAGGTTGATAGACGAGAGCAAATACCAGTAAATGAAAAAGATCAAATGGACGTAGTATGGATAATATGGGATTTAATATTACATTATGTGAAGAATAATAATAAATTATATCAAACATTAATAAATAGTTTATTAAGTATTTTTTGTTTAAGATATACGAATGGAATTGTATCAAAAAGAAAATTTGTAATATTTTATGCAATAAGTGTATTAACAGAAATAGTAAATTTTAAAATTCCTGCAATAACTGATAAAAAGGTAGTAAAACAGGTAAAGACAAAAATAAGTTTAATATATAAAGAAATCAAAAAAAATGAAGTAGCCCCTGCAACAGATTATTTATTTAATAATAATGTATCAAAAAGCAATATAGAAAAAACAATAGAAAAACTAGATATTATGAAGCAATTTTAATATGTGTTTAGGTAAAAATAAAAATAAATACGATGAAAATAATTAATATATTATTATGTATATAGTATAATATGAATACTTTACCAGCAGAATTATCAACAACAAGTTCTATGGGTAGTTTATCGTCACCAAATGAAGGATTTTTTGCAACAAATACAACATGGAAAATAGTAGGAGTAGTAGTTTTAATTGCTTTATTAGGGTTTAATATTCTTTTATATTTAGGAAATGCTGTAGAAGAGGTAGGAGGAGTAGTAAAACCTTTGTTACAGAGAATTGTTAGTGTTTTTGGTTTTACAATAACAGAAACATCAAAACAAGTTGTAGATATATCAGCAGAAGGAACAAAAGCAAGTGTAGATATTGCAGCAGGAACAATAAAAAGTGCAATAGATGTAGTTGAAGATATTGGTGAAGGAACAGGTGTAAATTTTGATCCTGATGAAGTACCCCCAGTTCAAAATAAAAAGAATAGTTCTTCAAATACAAGAGAATCATCAAGCGTTCAAGGTGCATCGATGAGCAGACCTAAAAAACAAGGAGCTCAAAATTTTTGTTACGTAGGAACTGATAGAGGAAATAGAACATGTATTCCTGCATCAAATGCTGGCGAATGTGAATCTGGAGATATATTTCCATCACATGATGTATGTGTAAACCCTAATCTAAGACATCATACTGCAACAACTCCTGAAAGAATAGTTTCAACAGAAGTACATCCTGCACCTCCTAGTTATCCATAGATTAATATTATATATAAACTTTTTTTTTTATATATAAATTATTTTTTGATATTTTTTTTCACTTTGTTGTTAGTAATTTCTAAATTTGGTTTAATAAGTTGTTTATTTTCTGGATTATTATTTTCTGGATTATTATTTTCTGGATTTTTATTAGGTATTTTCATGCCAAAATGTAAGGTAATATCATGATGTTTGTCGTGAATAGAAGTCATTCCCCATTCAGCCATATGTTCGCTCATATAATAATATAAATAAATAAATTATATTATTATTTATTACTCAAAAATTAACCAGTTCCATATGTTGGTTTATAATTATGTCTTATTAACGGAACATTATCGTCTTTGCAAATAATTTCAGTTTTTCCAGGAATATCGGAATTCACAGTAGGTACACATTTCTCTTGTATTGCACCTTCACATTGTAAAGCAGCATCACCAACAGAAGGTAAATTCTGTGTATTAGGATCAGTAACAAGTCCAGTTTGTTTTGCAAATGTTCTTTTCGTGTTATATGACCGACCTCTTGATAAAAATGAAAAATTTTGAGCTTTTGTCATTTTATTTGAATTTTGACTGTGTTCTAATATTTGAACTTTGCGTCTTTCATCTAATTTTTTGGAACTATGTACATCATAGTCAGAACAATTTGTTGTATATCTACTATATTTGCTAGGGTCATATGGATTAGGTACGGCGTAGTAATCACATGGGTCATTTATTTCAACTCCCCTAAAAAATAATGGTTCGGGTTCTCCTTCGGGTTCGGGCTCAGGTTCAGGTTCAGGCTCGGGCTCAGGTTGAGGTGGTGCTTCGGGCTCAGGTTCAGGTTCGGGTTCAGCTTCGGGTTCCGGTTCAGGCTCAGGTTCGGGTTCAGGTTCAGGCTCAGGTTGAGGTTCGGGTTCTGGTTGTGGTTCTCCTAATTCAAATGCAGTATAACCATTAAAATCGTCGGCATTTAAATAATTAACATTATAACTAAGGTCATGCAACATACCAATAGTAATTCTACTGACAGGTAAATGTGTTTCAATTGGAGTTTCTCGAGTGTGCGAACTGATTTCATCACCCAACCCATAATAAGTAATTTGGTTATTACCTACATTACCAATTACGGTATCAATTTCTATAAATCTTCCTGAAACTATATTCATAAGTATTCCTGAAAATTCATTAGGTAAAAATGGATGTTCAACACCAAAGTATTTATTATATTCTATAAGACCATAATTAGCAACATAATAATATGACGCTCCTTGAAAAATAAAATAATTTTGTAATGGCTTACCCCATAGTGTTTTAAAAGTCATGATATTTAAAATTTCTCTAAGAAGTATGTTTGAATAATCATAAGTAGTAGCAAGTTTTGTACAATTCATATCTATAGTACCAATAGCAGCAACAAAAAGACCATCACCATTATCATAAGCATTCAATAACTGAGACTTTGCAAATAAATCAGCGTCTGTTGGATCAAAAATTTCAAATGTAACAGTAAAATCAATTAAATTAAATCCAGGTAAAAGATTATCACCTCGGATATAGCCTGAAACTTTATCAAATGCATTTTGAAATGTTTGTTCATCGATTTGACCTAATACATACGTATCCATATCATAATTGGTAACTGTCCATTGAGCAATTTCATTTTGTCCTGAAAAGGTATTTGATTCAGGTTCAGGTTCAGGTTCTGGTTGAGGTTCGGGTTCAGGTTCTGGTTCGGGTTCAGGTTCGGGTTCAGGTTCAGGTTCTGGTTCAGGTTCGGGTTCTGGCTCAGGCTGAGGTTCAGGTTCGGGTTGAGGCTCAGGTTCGGGTTCAGGTTCGGGTTCGGGTTCTCTATTTTGATAAAATGGGTCATATTCGTCTGCATTATTATAATTAACAGAATAACCCAAATCTTCTAAAAACCCAATAGTAACTCTACTAATAGGTAATGTATAATTTAACATACCTCCCCATTTTTTATTATCCATCCAACCAGTCATTAATTCTTGATCTAAACCAGGATATGTAATACCCCCGACACCTCTAGTATTAGTAGATGCGTGTTCTTCTCTACCTTCTTCTGGATGAACTTGTTCTGTTCCTGAACCTCCGTCATCTTCAACAGGTAAAAATTTTAAATGTTGTCCATAGTAATTTTTGTATTCCCTTAGTGCATTATTGTATGGAGTATCCTTATTATCAGGTGTCCAATTCAGAGCATAATAATATGAGTCAGAATAAACTTGATATGCTAATACCTGGTTATTTAGTGCTGTCCATATTCCGCCGATACCCAAAGCATGACCCATTTCATGTAAAATTGTGTAATAAAATGCATTATTTCCGTCTTCATATACTTGACTTCTTAAATAATCAATACGGGTACTATTCATAGTAATAATAGCAGTAGTTGGTATTAAACTTCCCATATAAAATTCACCTTGTCTAGCATTAACTTCACTAAAATTAACTTGTATATTTCTAATTGTATCAAAGCAAGAATATAATGATGCTCCTCCTAATATATGACCATCCATAACTTCGAAGAAAAAATATATACCCAGAACAAGATCAAGTGGTACTTTGGTAATAATAGTTTGCCATTTATCAATAGCTTTTCTAATATCAACATAGTCAATTGCATTAATGTCTGTTATATTTATAATTCTAATTCTATCGATTTCTGAAGCTTCGGGTTCAGGTTCAGGTTCGGGTTCAGGTTCAGCTTCAGTTTCAGGTTCAGGTTCAGGTTGAGGTTCAGGAGCTGGTTCGGGCTCAGGAGCAGGTTCAGGTTCAGGTTGAGGTTCAGGAGCTGGTTCGGGCTCAGGAGCAGGTTCAGGTTCAGGTTCAGGTTCAGGTTCAGGTTGAGGTTCAGGTTGAGGTTCAGGTTGAGGTTCAGGTTGAGGTTGAGGTTCAGGTTCAGGTTGAGGTTCAGGTTCAGGTTCAGGTTCAGGCTGAGGTTCGGGAGAGTCAACAACTAATGCTGTATTAATGTCAAATGGATTTATAAAATTCGGTGATTCAGTATCATTATTATTAGTATCAGTATCAGTATCATCGTTATTCATATTATATAAGTATAAATTAAATAATATAAATTTGAATTTATTAAGCCGAATTAGCATCTCCCGAAAAATAATAACTTAAAGGAGTATATTTTGGAACAGTAGCATTATTGATAGAAGATGTACTTGCTACATTAGTATTAGCGCCTGCACCGTTAATATCATTAACTTCTTTAGTACCAATAGCATAGTTATAGTACCACAAATTAGAAATTTTACCATTAAATCCACCATTCATAGCAACAAAAACATCACCATAATTTTGTTTTGGTACACCATTAAGAATATATCGTTTAGCAACAGAACCATTAATATATACGTCTAAATGATGATTTCTGCATGTAATAATAACATTAACCCATTTTCTATTAGGAATATTCTTAATTTCAACTTCTTCTTCAAGCTGATTAAATGTATTCATTTTGACAAGTAATACATGCTGTAAATCTTGAAGGTCTTTAGGTTTTAAATATAATCCAGGAGCGTTACTGGGAAAGTTACTACCGTCAGTCATTAGACTATCATCACCTTTATGGAAAATATGTTTATATTGTGTAGTATCATATGTATCAGTTTCATCAATATATAACCATATAGACCATGTAAATTCAATTCCTCCGTCTTCATTTTTAGATCTTAAAATAGTAGTACCTCCTTCTCCTGGGTCTTGTTTTATAATCATCATTTGATTTGCTTCAATCATTCCATCGATTAAATGTGGAGTTTTAGATGGTCTGAAAAAACTATAAATAATTTGAATAGCAAAATTTAAAATTAAAATGAAGGCGAAAACAATTAATACTAAAAATGCTACATTAGAAATCATAGAATTAGAACTTAAGAAATCAGTAGTAGCGCCTTGTAAATTAAAATTTGTATTTGCATAATTATCACTCATGTATATATAAATAATTATAAAATAAATATATATAAAATTTAATTAAATAGTGAAACTTCCTTCTTCTACATTATTTTGTAGTAATGAGAATCTAACATTATATTTACTAAAGTATTGGCCAATTCCATAATCACCACTATAGCCACCTCTATAAATACTCCATGCCTTTTCAGGATCAATAGGATAAGTATAGTATTTGAAAGAGGCAGTAAAACCAGAAAATTGTTGTGTAGAAGGACCGGGTGTAATAACAATATCGGATGCACCATCAACATATGGTACTCCTGGTACTAAACAACTCTTAGCTAATTTACCGTTTAAGTAAATATCAAGAGATTTTTGTTCTATGCTAATTACCATAGAATTCCATGTTTGTATTGGTACATTATAAACAGTACATGTATGTGTTAATTTACCAGAAGACATAGGATCAAAATAATCAATATCAATATCCATTTTATTTTCGTAAGTTCCTAAACTAACTTTTAATCCATCACCGCTTCCATCTTGTCGCTTCATTAAGACTTTAGTACTACCATAATTTTCATTCCAGTCTTTAATATAAAACCATAAACTATATGCACTATTAACAGAACTGTTTTGTTCTAAATCACCTGATTTAATGGTTGTTTCAGTTGTAGCTTCTTCTAAACCTGAAGTACCAGATGAGTTAAAAACGTATTTAACAACAATAAATAGTATAACAAGCACTAAGATAACAATAAATATTGAGGTAGAGTCCATCGTATATTATATTATAAGATAATTTTATATTACAGGGGGGTTTTTATCCTTAAACATATTATAAATTAATGAAATTGTAAATTTAGATAGTGGGTCGTTATAATAATTAACGTTGCATATAGCTCCTTCTAATCCATTATCATTACCAACTTTAATAGATTGATGTAAATTCCATGTAGATACATCATATTTTTCAGATACAATTAATTCGTTATTTAAGTGAATATCGACTTGATTGGCATAAACATTTATAACGAAATTATTCCATTTTTGCAGTTTAAAATCAGTTGTTTCAAATACGATCTGTTCTTGTGATGCTCCAGATTTAATTTTGATTCTTAAAGAATTATTCTGTCCTTTATATTCAATAATCGGTTTATTTCCATAATCAAGTATAGTTTTATAACCATCTGTCCCATATTGTGGATTAATATATACCCAGGAAGATAATGCATAATCGTAATCTTGTTCTCCTTCATCAATTTCAAATGTTTTTTTAGGATTTATGGTGGGATAAGTACCAATAATACTACTATTATTTAATCGTAATGGTTCATTAACTAAAGTTTTTGCATTATGAGTAACTACTCCAATAAAGGAATTTGCTAAAAATTCTCCATTAAAATAAAGTAAAATAATAATAGTTTCAATAATAAGTAGTATATAACTAGTTTTTGGAGTCAAGTTGTATTCTTTTTGAATAGTATCAATAATATCAACAATTAAACATGGAATATAAAAAATTAAATTTTTAATAATAGAAATATAGCTATCATCTGCATCAGAAACAGTTAATCCTCCTTTTTTAAAAACATCCTTAAATATAGCGGCAATTAATGCTAGACCGAATATAATAACGGAAACTATCCATAAATTTTGTAAATTAATCCATTCACTATTATTATGAAGTGCATACATAATATAAAAGAACAATCCAAATAAAAAAAGGAAAACTAATAGTTTAATAACTTGACTTGTAGGACCAGGTTCAATTTTAATGTTTCCTTCATGATGACCGAGAGAAGAAATAAAAACTAGTCCATATAAAACAGTAATGAATGAAATACTAGCATAAGTATAATATACATATTTACCAGGAATTCCTAGAAACCCCAAACTATCGATGTTATCTCTGTCAGGAAAATATTTATAATATATCCAAAACAAGACAGATATTGATGCAATAGAAAGTAATAACCTACCTCCTCGTTGTCCCAGAGTATTATTTATATAATTAATTAAAGAGTCATAAGTTTCTTTAAAGTTTTGCATTATATAAATAATCAGAAGAAATAATTTTAATTAAAGATTTTCAATTGATGTTTTTTCACCATGACAATTTCTGCATAAAGCAACTAAATTATCTACGTTGTTACTTCCACCTTGGTCAAGTCTAATTTTATGATCAACTTCAAAATGTGCTTGTAGTTGTGCTTTGCAATTTTCACAATGCCAATTTTGTTGAGATGCAACCCATTTTTTTTTCGTTTCACTAACAGAACGTTTACCAGAACCTCCTGAGTGTAACATTCTTTTTTCTTGAGGACTGACACCGAAAGTTGATAAAGCTTGTGCTCCAGTAGTTAAATTAAATATAGGATTTAATATAGACATAGCATCTTTATCAACAGGTGCAAATTTAACTAAATTACTTGCTTGCATAAGCATATTTTTTCCTTGATATGGATTTTTACGAATTAATAGGTAAAAACATAGTCCTAAAAAACAGTAAAATGTAATCTCATAATATTTTTTATAAGAATTAATAAATAATTTTCCTTTTTCGATCAGCTTTCCTTCGTAATATGTATTTGCAACAAAGAAACCAGTTACTAATAATATTAAAGTTTCAATTTTCATATACTATAATACAATAAATTTATTTTATAATATTCAACAGTTTTAGTGAAATAATAATAATTAACAAAAACACAGCGTGTGTTAAAGTGATACCAAAAGTATCATAAAAAAAATTATCTTGATTTTGTTCTTCTGTATTTAAAATGCATTTTTCAAATATTTGCCAAAATATAGGTATTATCATTAATAATAAAAATGGAAGAATAAGTAAATATTTATTTTTAATTACAACAGCTAATCCAAGAGATATCATTAATGCCAAGTGACAAATGTCAATTAAAGGTCTATTTTGTGTAAATAAGCTTATAAAAAACAAGAAATGCATAAAAAATACACCTAAAATATATGAATAATCAAAAGTGTTTAATTTTTGATATAGTATAATGTAAATAAATGAAATATCAATAATGATAGTAAATAAATAGATAATATTTAGTTCTGTGTTATTCATATATATTATTCATATAATTTTTGTAAATCTAAATATAAATCCTCCATATCGATAGTTGTATAATTATTAAAAAGATGTTTAAAAAGCATTTTTTCTATATTTTCTTTAAATTTGTCAATATTTTTTGATTTTATTAATAAAAATGACATATAAATTGACAAAAACCCCCAAATATCAACATTTTTTATAAAGATTTTTTCAAAATATGTTCTATGATCAAAAATTCCATTTTTCATATGTTGTAGAATAGAATTAGCACAAAATTTAAAAACGATATCATGAGGATTTTTATTAGAAGTAAAATGAGAGAAAACTTCTTTTAAGTATTCAAAATGACCATCTCCATATAAAAGAGAAATTTCATCATTATAATAGTTTTTAATAAATAAAACAAGATTTTTTTCTTTCTCGTTTTTTTTCATGAATTCAATTAATTTTTTTAAAAAAGATGTATTTAATAAAATACTAGTAAATGGATAATTGAACTGTACTGATTTATTATATATATGTTGAGGAAGTTCTTTTGTAACAATATCACTAAGTCCCCAATCGATTAATTTCAATTTATTAGTATCTCCAACCAATATATTGGTATCTTTAATATCAAAGTGAAATACATTTTTATTATTCATAGGAATAATACCATTTTTTAATAAATTAATTAAATTATTATTTAATTCTACAAATAAATTAAAATTATTTGCGATATGAAGGTAAATATAATTTTCTAATGTTTTTCCTCCGTATGGAAATTGTAAAATTTTAAGGTCTTGTATTTTAGAGTTAATAGTTTTCTTAGTATATTTCTTTTTAGTTAAAGTTTTGCATTTTTTATTAAATTGTTTTAAATCTTTCTTTGTTAATTTTTTAGGTATGCAAGACTTAATTGAAAAAATGAAATAATGTTTCCAATCAGGAATACTAGATAATTTTTTTTGTATATTTATATTATTTTATGTTCTCTGTTTGCAAGTCTTTTTGTCATTAATTTACTAATAATATTTTTCTTTTTTGTATTATCTCCTTTGCATAATAAAGGTGGTACAAATAAGCAACCGTAACCACCCGAGTCAACAACTTTACCTCCTTTTATATAATTCATAGTTATATATTAATTATATTATATTATTCGTTGTAAAGTAAAATAGTAAATGAAATTAATGAAAAAAATAATGCTGAATATATATATTTTTTTTTAATTAAAATATTTTCTATATTTTTTTGAATTTTAGGTTTATAACTATCATGATAATTTTGATATGCTTCTTTTAGTGTAATTTCGGGTTTGTTTAAAATAACATTAATACGATTATGTATAAAATGGATCCATTTAGTAAAACTATCTCTTGAGTCTAAATATGGTGTTACAGGATATTTATTAATCATATTACTAAAATAATTAGAAATTTCATCATGTGGAAGAAATAATGGTAAATTTTGAATAAATTCATAATATTTTTTTTTAGTAACATTATTAGGTGTATTGGGATATGTAATAGCAATACTATAGAGTACGAACCAATAATGAGGTCCCCACACTTTAGAATCTAGGTTCATACATAAAAACAATATAAATATTATCTATAATAAACATATAGGATGAGTAAAATATTATATTGTAACAATTGCGGAAAACAGGGACATATGTCAACTGATTGTAAAATACCAATAACCAGTGTCGGTATAATATTACTTAGATATGAAGATAATAAACCAAAATATTTATTTGTACGTAGAAAAGAAACATTTGGTTATAGTGATTTAGTACGAGGTAAATATCCAATATATAATAAAACATTTATTCAAAATTTAGTAAATGAGATGACTTTAAATGAAAAACAAAAAATAAAAGATGTATTAAATGAAATCGAAAATGAAGAAAAAGACCCAAATGAAACAATATTAAAACGGTATTATACATATATAAAAAGTAATCGTGAAATGGGGTATGATGATATAGATTTAAGAAAAATAATAAATGATAGTTCTACTAAATGGAGCGACCCAGAATGGGGATTTCCAAAAGGTAGAAGGAATTATCAAGAAAAAGACTTAGATTGTGCCCTTCGTGAGTTTGAAGAAGAAACAGGATATTCCCGACACGAAATATCATTAATTGAGAATTTAATACCATTAGAGGAAATTTTTACAGGGTCAAATTATAAAATATATAAACATCGTTATTATTTAGCTAAATTGAATAATGCAAAAAATATAAAATTAGATACTTTTCAGGAAAGTGAAATATCTAAGATGGATTGGTTTGATACAAAAAAGAGTTTAGAATGTATTCGTCCCTACAATAAAGAGAAAAAAAGTATAGTTTCAACAGTAAATAATATATTAGATAGATCACTTTTTTATTATTCTTCGTAACAATATTTATAATATTATCAATATTAAATTATAAATATAGTTATATATTATGGAGACAATTCAACATAAAACAGAGAAAAGAAAAAAAAATAAATTTATTTTAGATCATGAGAAAGTAGAAAAAGCAAAATTAGAAGAAGAAAAAGATAATAATTTATATCCAAGTTTAAATGATCCAAATTTTTCGTTGAAGATTGCATCAAAAAAAGAATTTAATGATTCAAAGATAGAAACTAAAATCTTAACTAAAATTGATGATTTTAAAAAACTAGCGGATAGTACATGTTTTAAAGATTATGAAATTGCACAACACCAGAAGTTTGTGAAAAATTTTATTTCATTTCAAACACCATATAATAGTTTATTATTATATCATGGATTAGGTAGTGGAAAAACATGTAGTGCAATAGGTGTATCAGAACAAATGAGAAAATATATGGTTCAAATGAATAATAATAAACGAATTATAATAGTAGCATCTCCAAATGTTCAAAAAAATTTTAAATTACAATTGTTTGATGAAAATAAGTTGAACGAAAATAATGGAATATTTACTTTAAATAATTGTACTGGTGAAAAAATATTAAAGGAAATTAACCCAACAAATAATAAGGGTTTAACACGTGATGAAATAATTAAATCAATAAATAGTTTAATACAAAAAAGATATGTATTTATGGGATATACACAATTTTCAAATTATATTGATAAAAAAATACAACTTAGCTCAAAAGTGAAAAATAAAGAGAATGCAATAAAAAAAATATTAAAAAATACATTTGATAATAGGTTATTAATAATAGATGAAGTTCATAATATAAGATTATCTAGTGATAATAAACTCAAAAAAATAGCAGGAAATTTATTTAAAATAGCAACATATACCGAGAATTTTAAAATGCTTTTATTATCTGCTACCCCATTATATAACAATTATAAGGAAATAATTTGGTTATTGAATTTAATGAATGTAAATGATGGTCGTGGATTAATATATAAAAATGAAATATTTGATGACGAAGGAAATTTTTTATTAGATGAAGAAGGAGATGAAGTAGGTAAAAAAATGTTAATTCACAAATCAACTGGATATATATCATATGTTAGAGGAGAAAATCCATATAGTTTTCCATTTAGAATTTTTCCGATGAATTTTGATATAACAAGATCAACAAAAAATTCTGAATTTATTTATCCAACACAATTAATTAATGGAAAACGATTAACAAATAAGATAGAACATATTGATATATATTTATCCGATATGGGTGAATATCAAGAACAATTATATAATAAAATAATTGAACCGATGGAAATAACTGATGAGGAAGATTTTGAAACAAATGATATGGATACATTTGGTTATACAAAATTAACAGAACCAATTGAAGCATTAAATATTACTTATCCGCAAATAGAGGATATTGAGACGTTGGACGTAAAAAATAGCATCGGAACAAAAGGATTAAAAAATGTTTTTACATTTGAGGAAGTAAATTCAGGAACACCATATATCACAAATTTTGAGTATAAATCATCAATATATGAAAAATATGGAAGAATATTTTCAGAAAGTGAAATAGGGAAATATAGTGGTAAAATAAAATCTGTTTGTGATAAAATAAAAACAAGTAGTGGAGTATGTTTAATATATTCACAATACATAGATGCAGGTGTATTACCTATGGCATTAGCTTTGGAGGAAATGGGTTTTGTTAGGTATGGTGAAAGTAAAAATTTATTTAATGATGAATATAGAACAAGAAATAGAATTTCTAGAATTGATGCAATTACAAGTAAGTCTGAAAAGGAGATGAAGGGTAAAAAATTTAGCCCATCAAGTTATATGATGATTACAGGAAAACAATCTCTTTCTTCAAATTGGCTAGAAGATTTTAAAGTAATAACAGATAAACCAAATAAAGATGGTGAGAATATAAAAGTAGTAATTATAACAAGAACAGGTTCAGAGGGTTTAGATTTTACAAATATTCGCCATATGCATATATTAGATCCTTGGTATAATATGAATAGACTTGAACAAATTATAGGTAGAGGAATAAGATTTTGCAGTCATAAGTATTTATCATTTGAAAACCGAAATTGTAGTATATATTTATATGGATCACTCGGAAAAAATAAAGAAAGAGAAACAGCAGACCTTTATGTGTACAGATTAGCAGAAAAGAAATCAGTAAAAATTGGTAATGTAACTCGTGTTTTAAAGGAAGTTGCTGTAGATTGCGTATTAAATATTTCTCAAACAAACTTTTCTTTTTCAAATATGAATGGGTTAAAAGTAAGTCAAATGTTATATGATGGAAAAATTATATCTATAGAAATTGGCGATAAACCATATAGTTCTATGTGTGATTATAAAGAAAGTTGTGAATATAAATGTAGCAATATTTTTAAGGATAATATAGAAGAATTAAGAGATGTAGATGATATTAACTATTCAACATATAGTGAAGAATTTATATCTTCAAATACAAGTTTAATAATACAAAAAATTAAAAAAATGTTTTTATCAAAATATTTTTATACCAAGAATGATTTGATTTCTGAAATAATGTCAATTACTAAATATAGTTTAGAAGAAATATTGTATGCGTTAGATGAAATTATAAGTGATGGAAATGAAATATTTGTAGATAAATATAAACGACTAGGTAAATTAGTTAATATTGATGAATATTATATGTTTCAGCCATTAGAATTGACAAATAGCCAAATAAGTATGTTTGATAGAGAAGTACCAATAGATGTAAAACATACTGACATAAAAATAATGAAAGAAATTCAGAATGAAGAAGATAAAGAAGATGAATTAGAAACTAATGGTACTATATATGAAAAAATAGTAAATGAATATACTAGAGTTTATGATTATAAAAATAATGATACATCATATTCATTTGCTTTAAATGAACTATTAGATGTATTTGAAATTGATGCAGAAAAAATAAAATACATATTAATACACCATATATTAGATAATTTATCTTTTAATGAAAAACAAAAATTATTAGAATATATTTTTAACTTAAAAACCATAACACATGAATTAGAAAAATTAATAAAATCATATTTTGATAATAAAAAAATAGCAAATAGTATATTATCTGGATTTTTGATATATAATGATAATAAATATGATATATTGTTAATGAAAACAAATAAAAATAAAAAATATTTTATAAAGGCAAAACAGGGAGAAATTAATAATTTATTAACCAACATTAAAGATAAGTTTTTATTTAGCTTAGATGAATTCAAAAATAATTTTGGGAATAAAATAGGTGTTTTATTGAATATTAAAAATAAATCACTTGAAAAATACGAGTTGTTATTCAAAATAAAAGATACTAAACAAGAAAGAACAACAGGTGCAAGATGTGACCAATATACTAAAACTGATAAATTAAAATTATTAAATGAGATGGTTTCAAATATAGATATTATAATTGAAAATTATACAGGAATTAATATGAAAAAAATACCAATTGATACATGTTACTTTATAGAATTTCTTTTTAGATATATGAATATGGAGGAAGTTGGAGGAAAAAAATGGTTTTTAGATGCTGAACAATCTATATTAAACAAACTAGAGAGAAGAATAAAATTATAATTTTAAATAATAACATATTAATATTTAAAATTGAAATGAATATAAATAATATATCCTAATTAATATATACGTAAGATGGCAACAAAAAAGATTAAATTAAATATAAATTCCAAAGAAAGTGATGATACATCAACTCCACCTCCACCTCCACCTGGCGATTATGAATCAAGTGATGATGAGGATGATGAAAAAGAAGTAAAAGAATATTGGCCAAAATCACCAGATGACACACCCCCTTCTTTGAGGCAAACATCCCCTGCAACACCAGATACACCCATAGAATTATTGAAAGAAATGGATGAAAAGAAAGAAATGGCTATGGATGAATCTACCACACCAGAGACACCACCACCTCCTGCAATATTAAAACAAATAGAAGAACAGAAGAAAGAAAGGGCAATCGAAAAGAAAAAAAAGGAAATCAGTAAAAAAAGAGATATATTTATACCGATTGTTGGTGAAACAAATATCACTTTACCGTTGAAATCTGTTGGTAAAAATTTAAAAGAAAAAATATCCAAAAATTTAGCTATTAAATTAGAAGGAAAATGCACTGGAGATGGTTTTGTTAAAAGTGATAGTTTGAAAATAACAACATATTCAAACGGTTTACTAGTAGAAGGGAATATAAAATATAAAGTTATTTATGAAGCCTATGTATGTAATCCTGTTGAAGGACATTTAGTAGAATGTACAGTAAATAATGTAACAAAGGCAGGAATACGTGCAACCGTATCTGATGGAGAAGATACACCGTTGGTTATATTTATAGCAAGAGACCATCATTATAATGATACTAATTTCTTATCAGTAAGAGAGGGTGATAATATAAATGTAAGAGTAATAGGAACAAGATTTGAATTAAATGATACATATATTGCGATTATAGGCGAGTTAGTAAAACAAAAAAAACCTCGTCTTAAAATTAAAAAGTAGATTTAATAATTAAATTATTATTTTTAATTATTAAATTATTTATTGTACTCTTGAATAAAACATATAATGGATTTAGATATATATTTATAAACATAGGTATACTATAAAATGTTGTTCGAACTATATGACATAGTTGGTTGGATAAAATCTATAAATTTCATATTTGTTGTTATATCAAAGAGCAAAACTGATAATGGAGATGATACGATGTATACTATCACCCCTGTCAAAAATTTTCAAGCACCAAATGGTGTTATTAAACCGTTCTTAAATCGGGTTGTCCCACTAAGGGAATTATATGATATTGCTGAAGGTAGCAACTACTTTGACTAATAACTGTGTTTTAACCTTTACTATATTTTCTCTTTGTTTTTCTCTTTGTTTTTCTCTTTGTTTTTCTCTTTGTTTTTCTCTTCTTTTTCTTCAATGTTTTCCTTCTCTTGTTTGTTTTCCTTTTCTTTGTTTTACCTCCTTTCTTCTTTGGACTATCTTTTTTTGGACTATTAATTCCCATACTACCAAATACTCCTGTAAAACCATCCTCGGATAATGATGATAATGTACTAGAAGATGGGCTATTATCGTTAGAATGATTAGTTCGTTTAGGACTACTAGTAGAAAATGTTGGAGGTTTAAGACTTGCTCTTGCTGTTGGGGAAATAGCTTCAGTACTAATATCAGTATTATCACTCTCTTCACTATCATCGTCACCTGCTGCTAATTTACTTCTTTTTTTTAATCTTTGTTTACGTAACATTTGACTATGTGGATTAGTTGGTCTTATGTTAGTATCTTGACTACTATCACTAGAAGGCTGGTCTGTGTCCCTTGTACGTTTTAAAATCTTTTTGTTTTGATTATTAGAGATTTTTTTTAATTCTTCGTCTGAGGATGATTCCATATTGATATATTATATTAAGAATATTTTTTACAAATTCCATATGTTTTTCTATGAAAAGGCGATATTCCATGACGTTCAATTCCTTCTCGATGTTTTTTAGCAGCATAACCTTTATTTGTATTGATTGAATAATTTTCTACTAAATATGGATTTTCCTCACATAATTCATCTATATATTTATCTCTATCAACTTTTGCAAGAATAGACGCAGCAGCAATAGAACAATATAAATCATCCCCACCCTTAATTGTTTCATAATTAATATGAGTAATTTCACATTCTTCATTAACATATGTTACGGGTCTAAAGTAGTTGCCATCAATTAATAGGAAATAGTTATCTTTATTAGATTTTTTAATAACATCCTTAATAGATTTATGCATCGTTCTTATAGTTGCCTGTAAAATATTTATTTCATCAATAACCTCTTCATCTGCATAATTAACAGAATAATATAATGCATTTTCTTTAATATAATCATATGCTTCTAGTAATTTCTTTTTAGAAGTAAACCTTTTACTGTCTTTTAACAACGAAAAATTAAAGTTATCGTTTGGTAAAATAACAGCAGCTGCATATACTCTACCCAATAATGGTCCTCTACCAGCTTCATCTACTCCTATTTCAAAAATATTATTATCATTTTTGTAAGATATTGTAAGTGTATTAGTCATATACTAATTAATCTTATCTATTTAAATTTTTTCGCTTTATAATGTATATTATGAAATTGAGACATTTCCACATATTACTAATTTTATTGTTTGCTTTGGCATTATGTCCTCTTTTAGGAGGTTATTGTGGCCCTGAAGGTTTAACAAATATTGATGATCATTTAAGAAATGACCATGGAGTAAATATTCCACAAAACGAGCAAAATGGTCATGACCATAGTTCATTAACAGAACGTTTGGATACTTTAGAACAAACTATGAGACAACCAACTTATAATGGTGATACCAACGCCCAATCTTCTAATACACCAGCTTCTAATACACAAGCTTCTAATACACAAGCTTCTAATACACAACTTCCTGCAAATATGCAAATGGGAGGAAATACTCAAGGTGCAGGAAGTACTGCCTTAGAAAATGTTGGTGGAAATATGAGGTCTATGGGTGCTTTAGAAAATAATAAAATATCCGAACACAAACATTTAGATGAAGAAAAGTGTCCTGCTTGCCCACCATGTGGTAGATGTCCTGAACCATCATTCAGTTGTAAAAAGGTACCCAATTATTCTAGTGGTGCTAAGGATCACTTGCCCAGACCTGTACTTACTAATTTTAGTAGTTTTGGAATGTAATTTGTAAAAATATATAAATACTAATATTACTATTTATATACTTATGAAAGTGGCATTAATAACTGGAATAACTGGTCAAGATGGTTCATATCTAGCAGAATTGCTTTTAGAAAAGAAATATATTGTTTGGGGTGTAATCAGGAGGTCTTCTGATATTAACACACATAGAATAGATCATTTATACGAAAATAAAGATTTAGTTTTGAAATATGGAGATTTATCTGATTCTACAAATATAACAGGAATACTTTTAGATATTAAATCAAGATATGATACTTTAGAAAGATTAGAAGTTTATAATTTAGCAGCGATGAGTCATGTTAAAGTATCTTTTGAACTTCCTGAATATACGGGTAATGTAGATGGGTTGGGTACATTACGAATAGTTGATGCTATTTTAAAAACAGGTTTAAAAGATATAACACGGTTTTATCAAGCATCGACTTCTGAATTATATGGAAAAGTTCAAGAAGTACCACAAAAAGAAACCACTCCTTTTTATCCTAGAAGTCCATATGGTGTAGCAAAGTTATATGGTTTTTGGATAGTGAAAAATTATAGAGAATCATATGATATGTTCGCGGGTAACGGAATATTATTTAATCATGAGTCTCCAAGAAGAGGTCCAACATTTGTAACTAGAAAAATAACAAGAGGCTTAAATATGATATTAAAAGGAGAAAGGAATGAAATAGTATTAGGAAATTTAGACGCTAAGAGAGACTGGGGTCATGCTAAAGATTATGTAGAAGGAATGTGGAGAATTTTACAGGCTGATAAACCAGATGATTATGTATTATCTACAAATGAATTTCATTCGGTAAGAGAATTTGTGGAAGAATCATTTAAACTTAAAGGTTTTAATATAAAATGGAAAGGAGAAGGTGTAAATGAAATAGGTTATGATGATAATACGGGTAGAGAATTAATATTTGTATCAGAAAAATATTTTAGACCAGCTGAAGTAGAGGAATTATTAGGTGATTCGACAAAAGCTAGAACTGAACTAGGATGGGAACCAAAGGTTAGCTTTTTAGAATTAGTAAAAGATATGGTTGACAATGATTGTAAATAAATATATTATAATGCAAGTTTGTCAAAATATGTCATATTAGGTTTCCATTGTTCTCTGTCATTAACCCAACAATGATAATGTATTAAAATATCTTTTTCTAGTACTATTTCTGTATGAAAATGATGTGGAGTAAGGAAGAATTCATAACCTTTTAGATCATTTGTATATATTATTGCTTTTTGATATTTATCCATACCTACATATTTACATACTTTTAAAACATTATTATCTATACGGTCTGATGAACTTTTATTAGTAAGTATATTACTTTTGAATTTAATACTTATATTGTAGTCAGATAAGAATTCTTCTATGTTATTGTCTTTTTCTCTTGGTAAATATATAAATTCATCAGGATCAATTAATGCAATATATTTACAGTAGTTTTTAAATCCAGCTACTCCTATACTTAATGACAAGAATTGTAAGGTATTCCAATTATCATTACCTAAAGGTGGATATTCGAACTCTATACATAATACTTTATCTTTATATTTATCACAAATATCTTTTGTTGATTGGTCTCTAGCACCTTGTTTTTCATTAATTATATTTTTTAAGTTTTTATCATTATCAAATACAATAATAGCTGAAAATCCTAACTTTATGTGATAAGTGATCCATTCGTCTAATCTATGACTATAATGTTTGCACATAGTACTAATAATTGCTGAATTTATGTTAATAGACAAATTATGATTTTCAAAAGGGAAAGATAAATTTACATTATTAGCTTCTATTACTTTATTACCATTACAAAATTTAATATTTTCAATAAATGTAATTTTACCGGTTATCAATAATTTAAATTTTGTTGTTGATTTCCATCCATTCCAACAATTTTTAGAAAACTCCAATATTATTTTGGTGTCTTCTATATTTTGTATTTTTACTTTATTAAATTTATAGTGATGTTGTCCAAAAATAATAGTTTGATTATTAGATATATCATATATAGATGCTTCATTACAAAAATATAGAGATGATAGAATCATATATATATAAATATATACATATATATAATTATACTATAACATACATAATTCTATTAATAATATACTATTTCTCTATTGACTTCTATTTTTTAATCATTACACATTTTTTATCAATTAATAATGACTCACATTTATCACTTTGTGGTACAATTTTAATAACACCTTTGCTTTTGTGTTTATGTATTGGTTCAGTACAACCAAGATGATTTTTTTTTGTTTTCTTAAATTTAAATAATTTCTTTTTTGTTTTATTCTTCTTTTTGTTACATCTTGCTCTAAAATGTTCATATCGTTCTTTAACATCCTCATATGTTAGCCCCGAAACTTTATTTAACATTTTATTAATAGTTTCATGTAAATTATAAACATAGATTGAAAATGTATGTCTGCTTTCCATACATTTCATAGTAACAGGAACAGTTTTAAAATTTTGTTTCAAATTTATACGACAATATTTACATGGTAAAATATGTTTTAATGATTTAATAAAATTCATATAATGTATTTTTTGTGCTTTATTAGGTTTAATGGGATAATTGAAACTCATAGTATGTAAAAAATGCCATAGTGAAGGCCCCCACACACTAGTTAACATACCATCTCCACTTTTATAATGTTCATCATTATACACCTTTTTTGTTTTTTTGTTGGATTTCCTTTTATTTTTATATGTTTTCATCTTAAAATATATGGAGATTAAAAAATATATCAATAAAATAAGTTAATACTAAAGATATAATTTTAAATTATAATTTGGATAGAAGCTTGTTCTGTGTATTTTCCTGTTTATATTTTTCTTTATTTTCATGTTTAAATCGTTTCATTATTTTTAACAACTTTTCATAATATTTATTATCATCAATAAAATCATATTTATTAATCGTTTCTATTTTTCCATTTGAATTTCTAATAATCATTATATTATAATAGCTAAAATTTTTAATTCGTTTGACAATATATTATTTTATTCATAAATAATATAATGAACTTAATTGCATCATTGCTTAAAGCGATATCAGATTACAAGGGAGTTGTTGTAATTTTAGGGATTATAGTATTTTTTATACTATTAACCATATGGGTATATAGAACACACGTTATGCCAAAATTAAATCCAGATTTTGTTGCAAATAAAGAATTTAAAAGTGGAGATAAAGAAGAAACTGAATATAAGGAAGCAACATTAATGTATTTTTATGCGGATTGGTGTCCTCATTGTAAAGCAGCAAAACCACATGTTGATGAAATTAAATCAATATATGATGCAAGTACATCAGGTAAAAGAGTAAATGATTATGGTATTTATTTTGAATATGTAAATTGTTCAGATGATAAAGATGCTGCTGTTATTGAAAAAATGGATAATTATAAGGTAGAAGGATTTCCTACTATTAAGTTAAAATATGACGGAAAGATTGCAGATATGGATGCTAAACCTGATAAGGAGACAATTGAATTATTTTTAAATACAATGTTGAAATAAATCAAACATTATTTAATAAAGAATGATATTCTAAAAAAAGTCTAGTATATTCCTCACCCTTATCTAGTAATATTTGTCTATTATTTTTATCTAATAAAGATGTCATAGTTGAGACATCTATTCCATGTGTATATAAATTAATTGTATATTTAACTGTATTTTTATTTGTATCGTGTATTTTATTTGTTAATTTTCTAATTATAGTAGTAAATATTTCAGTTATATCTGAATTTTCATTTAATATTGTAGTAAAACTACTATTATGTAAATTTTTGAATGCTAATATAGTATCAGTATTTTCTATATTACTATTCTCAATACATAAATCTAATGGAAAATTATTAGTTGTACCACCATCCAAATATAAAGTATTATCTCCAAACGCAGGTTTAAATAAAAAAGGAAGTGCGCATGACATATGTACTGCATCTACAATTTTTAAATTAGGATGTGTTTTATAACTAATATCAACAGTTTTTAATTCATTAAGATCAGTTGTTATACCATGAAGTTCTATATTTGTACTATCAAATAATTCTTGAAATGTAACATCAATAGTAAAATTTTTCGCAAGTAATAAAGGTGATAAACATTTTTCCCATAAATCAGTATCAAATATACCTTTTTTTGTATAAATATTAAATATAGCTGTGGATGGTTTTATATTGAATATTTTTTCCCATGGTCTATGTATTTGATAATTTATTATATCCTGAAAATCATATTTTAATGCAACACATAATGCATTAATAAAACCAATTGATACACCATATACTGTTTTTATTTTATCAATATCAACGTAGTTTTCTTTTAATAAATAATTTATAGATGATGATTGAGATAAACCGATTGGACCGCCACCACTAAATACAATATGTTCAATATTCATATTAATAAAAAAGATTTTAACTTTTTTTTTCTAACACAAATACATTAATAATGTCATCTATTTTTGAGTTAAATAAAGAAATAGAAGAATTTGGTGATAAATTGAATTTAGACGATTTATATGAAAAAAAGAAACAAAGTGATTTAAACAAACTTGAAAACTATAAAAAAATATTAAAACGTATTCATATGAAAATTAAAAATGCGTCTAGACAAAAAAATGATACTCAATTTTTATGGTTTTTAGTACCGGAAACAATTTTGGGAGTTCCGAACTATGATCAAGCTGCATGCATAGCTTTTGTGTTAGATAAATTACAAGATAATGGATTTATGGTAAAATATGTACATCCAAATACAATATTTATTTCTTGGAAACATTGGGTACCTGGATATATTCGTACAGAAATAAAGAAAAAGACAGGTGTTGCTGTTGATGGTTATGGTGATGTTTTAGGAACAAGTGATGGTGATGATATTGAAAGTAAAGATCCTAATAATATTATATTTACACCTAAGAATGATAAAAAATCAGATAAAGGAAAAGACTTTAAGTCCATAAAGGCTTATAAACCAACTGGTTCCATATATAATAATGAGTTGTTGAGTAAATTTCAAAAGTAAATAATTATAAATATTGAATTAATTTTATAATTATTTAGTGTTTTCTAGTACGATTACGGCGACGAGATGAAATCTTTCTAGATTTCTTGCCACTCTTCTTTGCCTTACGTGTCTTTGCCTTACGTGTCTTTACACTGCGAGTACGACGCTTTCCTCCACTCTTTGAGCGTCTTAAACCTGCTCCACCACCGATAAATGATCTTCTGAGTCCAGCTCCCATTATGTATTATAAATAGAAATTAAATTAACTTTTGCATATCTTTTTTTAAATTCATTTCACGTAGTTTATTTCTTTCAAGTAATTTTGAATACACAATTGATTTATAAATATTAATACCCTTTACAAAATCAGTCTGGCAATCAATATATAATTGAGTAATAATCTCTCGTGTTTTACTAAATAGTTCATTAATTTTAGTTTCACTTATGTTTTTTTTCAATCTAACAGTAGTTTTTTTTGTTTTTTCATTAATAGTAAAATCAAATATTTCCTTTAAAATTACAAGTAATAAATCGTATTTAGAAAATGTTTTAGATATAGTTTCATTTAAATGATTAGCATATTTTTTGAAAACAGCATCATTTTCAGGTCCGAACTTAATGTCTGTATCTTTTACTTGTGTGGTACATAATGCGTCTGTTGTATAATCTTCTAATTTAATATCAGCAAATGTTTTAATTTCTTCACCTGGTGTTTCGTTTGTATTAGAGAATGCTTTATACATATTTGTGATAACAGTTTTATATTCACCTTCAGATTGAGGGGACATTTCATACATTTTAGTAGTAAAATTGTATTTATCTTTGAATAAATCTTCTAATTGTACAATTCCATGTTCTTCATTTAAATTTTTGCCATTATAACTACAAAATGCGGGTTCTTTACCTCCTCGTTGAACGGGTTTAAAATCATTTACTTCTTTAGGAATATTATCTTCTTTTTGAACTTGTACAGGTTGTTCTTGTGCGGGTTGTTCTTGTGTGGGTTGTTCTTGTGTGGGTTGTTCTTGTGCGGGTTGTTCTTGTGCAGGTTGTTCTTGCGCAGGTTGTTCTTGTGCAGGTTGTTCTTGTACAGGTTGTTCTAGATTACCCATTAATTTTTCATCAAATAATCTTTTTAATATTTCAATTCTCAAATCACAAATATTTTCTAATTTATGAAATTTCATATTTAAATGTGTTGAATCTTGATTTACACGATATGTTTCAGGATTTATATTATGAAATCCAAAAATATCAACCTTTTCTCCTGAACTTTCAGAATATGTAGGGTTTAATGTTTTTGAAATTGCTGCATATATTTTCAAAACTTTAACAAAATATTTTGCTAAACCAGCACATAAACGATTTTTTCTAGTTTTTTGATTTTTTTTAAGATTGGTAGCATGTTTAACATATGTTGTATCTTGAACTTTTGTAAAATCTACATCTACCCCCTTTTGATGATGTTGTGCAAGATATTCTATTTGAACTGTGTTTAAATTTTTATCTAAAATATCTTGTGTTAAAATTTCAATTTGACTACAATAACTATCATCAAATAAATTAGTCATTTCTTCGAAATTTAAGGAAGATGCATAATTACCAGCAATATCTCCTATTTTTTCTAATAAATCTTTTTTTCCTGTATCAGATAATAATTGTCCGGTTGATTGACTATTTCCCATATATAAATACATTATAATTTTTTATATATGAAACATCATTAATTAATTAATTAATTAATTTAAAATAAAATTGATAAAATTTATTATATATTAAAGTATAGCACATATGGATAGGAACAAGTCTCAACCAAAGACTCAAACTAAAAAGTTAAAAAGCCATACACCCTTAAAAGATTTGTGGAATCAGTTCGATGATGAATTTAAAAACGACCAACAAATCGAATGTGTATATAGAAAGGAGGGACAGCGTGAAGAATGTGATGTTTGTAAATGTTCATTATGGTTTACAGAGGAAGGATTTCTAACGTGTACCAATTCAAAGTGTGGTATTATTTATAAAGATATTATAGACTATAGTGCAGAATGGAGATATTATGGAGCAGATGATAATCAAAATTCAGATCCTACTAGATGTGGTATGCCAATAAAT
>Ga0233439_10001215_pt1 | contig 34034 bp, 29 predicted proteins | sample SI_123_September_6_FD_182713 | JGI IMG/M metagenome (GOLD analysis project Ga0233439, IMG submission 182713) | Seawater microbial communities from Saanich Inlet, British Columbia, Canada - SI_123_September2016_100_MG | ecosystem: Environmental > Aquatic > Marine > Inlet | place: Canada: British... | reverse complement strand
TCTGGCCGTACTTTTGAACCATCTGGTTGAGCACAACCGTGTTAGTCACGATCCCAGCAGCTCCGGCATCGAGCCATTCAGGAAGATCTTCGGGGTCGCCAGCCAGCCAAATCGCTGGACCAGTGCCGGTCATTCTTGCGTTTTCAGCTGTGCCGAACAGTGGTTCGGTAAGTTTTGCTGATGTTCCGTTTTGGGTAGCCACAGTGATACTCCGTAGTCGTTTTTGCCGATCCTAAGTTGAAAATTATGCTGCCGTTCGGCCAGTTTCCGACTTAGTAGTTAGATGGCGGAAGTGTACCGCTTGAAGCGACGGATGTGTTCTATTTGAGATATTCAGTTGTGTTGGTGTGATGTTGAATCGTTGCGAGACCTCCTGCTGAAACTGATTTGGAAATCTTCACGAAAGCATTCTGATGATCGGGTATTCACCAGTTGTTCTCTCGTGCAGACTGGCTTCTGTCTGAGATTTGGAACCGTATTTCGCCAAGGGATTCACACGATAATGAGCACGCTTGAAATCAATATTCCGTACGGCAGTAAAACACTTTGTAGCACTCTGCCTGCCGGTAAATTAGTTGGCACATTGGACGTTACGGATACACCCGGATTGGCTGGCAATCTGGATGATAGAAACAACGCCATTCGGCAAGCGATTGAGTCGCCAATAGGTCTTGATAAAAACATCTTTGAGATCGTGAGCCCAGGCGAAACAGTTGCAATAGTCGTGCCTGATTCGTTCCGCACCACTCGAATCGAGCAGGTGCTGCCTGTGCTTGTAGATGGATTGATAGAAGCGGGAATCGATCCGAAAGATATCTCGTTCATCTACGCAACTGGAACCCATCGAGGGCCTACCCCAGACGAAGAACGAAAGATCCTTGGCGACGATATTTACGAACGATTCAAAGATCAGGCGTTCGCACATGATCCTCGTGATGAATCGAATCTTGTTTACGCCGGTACAACAAGCCGTGGCACCAAAGTTCATCTCAACAAACGAGTGCACGAAGCCGATCGAATAATCGCTACTGGAGCCGTAGTACTTCACTACTTTGGCGGATTTGGCGGTGGTCGAAAATCGATCGTTCCTGGCGTTGCTTCGATATCGTCTATCGCCAGCAATCACTCGATGAATCTTCACCCAACCGAAGACGAAATTGATCCCGCTGTGAAAATAGGCAGTCTCGACGGCAACCCGGTGGCTGAAGACATGCTCGAAGCAGCCCAGCAGAGTCACATCGACTACATCGTCAACACCGTGCTAAATAGAGACAGCGAGATCGCCGCCGTGTTCGCGGGCGATATGGCGGCAGCTCACGTTGAAGCGACAAAACTGGCTCACAAGCAGTTTGTAGTCGATATCACTGAGCAGGCAGATATCGTGATCGCCGCCTCACCATCAACACAGAATTTCGTTCAAACACACAAGGCTTTATTCAACGCTTATCAAGCAGTGAAACCGGATGGTCGAATCATCCTGCTGGCACCGTGTCCTGAAGGACTCGGAGGTGATCAGTTCGCAAAATGGTTGAAGCTGGGCAGTCGAGAAGCGATCATCGCTGGTCTTCGAAAAGAGAGCGAAATAAATGGACAAACCGCACTCTCGACCATTCAGAAAGCGCCGATCACGTACGTCGTAACGGAAATGACCGACGACGAAGTGAATATGATGCGAGGGCGAACAACTGAATCGCTAGACGACGCCGTGAGTAAAGCTTTCGCAGATATGGCAGCTTTAGACCGAAACGATCCGACCGTTTATCTCATGCCATCGGCGGCATACACCGTTCCGATGACCTAGGCAGACTAAGCGGGTGTGATCGAGCGAAAGCGCTACGAAGATTCGGTGAATCTAGTCGAAGAGAGCGTCAGCCAGAATTTCAACAACGTGTCGTGATTCTCGAGGGGTGTTGAACCCGATCTGCTCTCGACAAGAAACACCCGAAGTCGCGATTTCTACGTTCGATCCGGCTTCACGGATGGCAGGGAACAGGCGATCTTCACCCGCTGCCGTAGCAATATCTACGTGTCCCTTTTCGTAGCCGAAAGAGCCAGCCATTCCGCAGCAACCAGCAGAAATTTCGCTTGCTTCAAATCCTGAAGGAATGTTCAAGGCTTTGACGGAATTGGATGTTCCGGTAAGCGCTCGCTGGTGACAATGCCCAAAGAAATTGACTTCTTTCTTGGCGTCTGACCATTTGATCTGCTGGCCATCATCACCGTTGGTTTCAACTATCAAATCTTCGATAGTCACCACTGAATCAGCGACTGCTTTGGCCTTCTCGTCGTTGTTGAGAAGATCTGGCCAGTCGTCGGTCATTGCCGATACACAGCTCGCTTCGCAACCAACGATTTTCACGCCTTGCTCCACATATGGGTGAAGCAGACCGACGTTGTGGCGAGCGTTATCGCCCGCCTGATCGAGTAGACCCTTCGAAATCATTGGTCGACCACAGCATTTGCGGTCTTTCAGCACCACTACTTCGTAGCCGAGAGCTTCAAGCACTCGAGTGGCAGAAATGCCGATGCTCGGGTGATTAAAGTTCATGAACGTATCGTGAAATAGAACGATCTTGCCACGTGGACTCGCTGCCTGAGAATTATGGTTACTGAACCATTTCTGAAACGTGTTTCGCACGACTTTAGGGGCAGGACGAGTCCGGTCGAATCCAACCGCTTTTTCCAATAGGAACCTGACAGGTGCTGATCGGTTAACCATGTTGGCGATAGGTGCCACTGGCGCCGAAAGAGAACTCATTCGGTGAATGTCGGCTACAAGTTTCGAACGAAGCGGTACCTTGTTCGTTTTGTAGTACTGATTCAAGAATTCGTACTTGATCTTCGCCATATCGACGTTCGATGGGCATTCAGCCTTGCATGATTTGCACTCAAGACAGAGATCGAGAACGTTCAGAATATTTTTGGAGCCGAGCCCCTCGTGCGGAAGTGAACCCGATAGGACTCCCCGCAATGTGTTCGCTCGGCCACGAGTTGTGTGCTGTTCTTCGCGGGTGGCCATGTACGAAGGGCACATCGCACCTGCATGAAGCTTGCGGCAAGCACCAACCCCGTTGCACATCTCGACAGCGGCTACGAAACCGCCTTCTTTTTTGAAATCAAGCCGGGTTGTAATTTCTGGAGCTCGGTACGTGTCGCCGAACCTGAGATTCTCTTTGATATCGGGAGTGTCAAAGATCTTCCCAGGATTCATAATCCCGGTTGGATCAAACACATTCTTGATGTCTCTAAAGGCGTCAGTAAGTTCTTTACCGAACAATTTTTCAGTGAAGAATCCACGCACGATTCCGTCGCCGTGCTCGCCGGAGTACGCACCGTCGAACTCTTGAACTAGATCGGCGATATCGGTTGCAATCGCCTCCATCTTCTCCATACCGTCCCGAGTTTTGATATTGATCAGCGGACGGATGTGGAGACACCCGACACTGGCATGGCCGTAGTACCCGGCTTCAGTGCCGTGGCTCTTGACGATTTCGTCGAATCGAGCAACATACGCGGGAAGTTTTTCGGGCGAAACAGCTGTGTCTTCAACGAATGCGAGAGGCTTGGCTGGGCCGTCTACATTCATGAGCAGGCCGAGACCTGCACGCCTGAAATCGGCGACCTGAGCTTGTTCAGCAGCGTTGTAGAGCTTGGTAGTGGCATAACCAAGTTTTAGACGATCGAGTTTTTCGACCATATTGTCGAGTCGCGAGCGGGTTTCCGCTTCGTCGTCACCACTAAATTCGACTACCAAAACGTCGGTAGGCTCGCCCTGAAGGAACCCTGTTGCACGGGAGAAGCCGAGCGACCGGCGTGATTGTTCGATGATCAGCTGCCCAACGTGTTCGATAGCAGCTGGTGACTCTTCGAGAATCGCTACGGTCGCTTCCATCGATTCAATCAGGCTATTGAAATGTACGACTCCGAAGACTTTGTGCTTTGGAATCTTTACAAGGTTCAGTTTGGCAGCGGTTACCGCGGCAAGAGTCCCTTCGGAACCGACCATGACCTGGGTCAAATTCAGCGCTGACGGATCTTGGGTGCGGTCGATGTTGTATCCACCCACACGTCGAAGAACTTTTGGAAATTTGGTTTCTACTAAGCTCGCCGCATTCGCAGAAATCTCAGTGACGCCACGGTAAATATCGCCTTCGATGCCTTCTTTACGAAGAAGTCCGGTAAGTGCGGCGGCATCTCGCATGCCAAAGTTGGTCTGCGTGCCGTCTGAAAGCGTGACATCCATTTCTAGGACGTGATCGACAGTCTTGCCGTAGATAATCGAGTGAGTTCCGCAGGAGTTATTACCCATCGCCCCGCCGACATTGGCGCGGCTGGATGTGCTTGGGTCGGGAGTAAAGAATAGGCCTGAAGGTTTGAGCTGACGATTCAACTCGTCGATCGTTACGCCCGGCTGGGTTTTCACCCATTGCTCTTCTTTGTTTATCTCGATGACGTTGTGCATGTACTTCGAAAAATCGAGCACAACAGAGTGGTTCACCGTTTGACCCGAAAGACCGGTTCCACCACCACGTGGCAGCACGGAAACACCGTTCTTACCGGCGATTTCGAGCACGGCCTGAACATCGGCAGCATCCCGCGGAATAACTACTCCGACAGGCTCGATTCGATAGAGAGAGGCGTCGGTCGAGTACATCTGCCTTGAGATGTCATCGAATCGCACCTCGCCGCTTACAGCGGAGAGTAGGTCAGCTTCCAGATCTTTAGTTGCGGAGTTCGGTTTCCAGCCCTTAGAAACAACCACTCTTACTCGCCTGAATCCGAAGCCGCAGCCGCTTCAGCGCCTTCTTCCTCTTCATCGCCACCGGGAAGAATGATCGACAAAAGCACGCTACCTGTAAGGATTCCAACAATGATTCCTAGCGAGAGGTAGATGTCGCCTAGTTCGCTGATCACGTGGAAGTCGTGAAGCGCTTCTTCAACGATCATCTTCAGCCCCACGAATCCTAGGATCGCAGCGAGACCGTACTGCAGGTACCGGAATAATCGAACCATTCCTACCAAGAGGAAGAACAGAGGTCGCATTCCTAGAACTGCCATGGCGTTCGATGACCACACGATGAACGGGTCATCGGTAATTCCGAACACCGTCGGAATCGAGTCGATAGCGAACACAACGTCGGTCGTGCCGAGCACAAGTACAACCAGTAGGAACGGCGTAATAGCTTTCACACCGTTCATCTTGGTGAAGAATTTAGTGCCGTCGTACTCGGTACTAACGGGCATAAATTTTCGTGCGAGACGAACTGTGATGTTCTTGCTTGGGTCGACTTCCTGTTCACCCGCGAACGCCAATTTGTAGGCGGTGTAGATGAGGAAGGCTCCGAGTAGGAATAGGAACCACGAGAATGCCGTGATGACAGCCACACCGATTCCGATAAAGATTGCTCTAGCTAGCAGCGCACCGATAATTCCGAACAACAGACCTTTGGCCTGATAGTTCTTCGGCAGATTGAAATACCCGAAAATAACGATAAATACGAACAGGTTGTCGATACTTAACGCCCGTTCCGCAACGTAGCCGGTGACGTACTCCAGCCCCTGCTGACTATTGCCGGCCGTGTAGACCCACACACCAACTACTGCAGCCACGAGGGTCCAGAAAACGGTGAGCCAGGCGGCTTCCTTCATTCCTACTTCATGACTCTTTCGAGAAAGGATGAGCAGGTCGAAGACTAGAAGTAGTACTAGTGCGGCGTTGAATATCAGCCAGTGGTTAAAGGTCTCTAGCAACAGAGATACGTCTTTCTACGCTGTTCGCGTAATGTTCGAGCTTTTGAAATTTAGGACGCGTGAATCCGCGGAGTAAATTAGCACATTGGACTCAGAGTCGGAAGAACTATCGTTTATCAAGTGGTCGCTAATAGCGATTTCCCAAATTACGAAGTTTTGCTGATCTTGTACACCTGCTGGCCACGAGGAGTCTTTACCTTGACCTCGTCGCCGAGCTTATGACCAAGAATTGCAGAACCGACAGGAGACACGATTGAGATCTTGCTAGCCAGCGGATTTGCTTCGTTTGGCTCAACAAGCTGGTATTTGACCGTCTTGTCGGTGCTGATTTCAGTTAGTTCGATTTTCGAACCGATGTGAACTCGGGTGTTGTCCTGGCCCTTGGCGTCGATGATGACAGCAACTTTGAGGGTGGCCTCAAGCTCCTGAATCTTACCGATAGTCATTCCCTGAGCTTCTCGGGCAGCTTCAAGCGGAGCGTTTTCACGAACGTCACCGTCAGCAGCTGCTCGCTGAATATCTTCAACGATACGTACCCGCTCTTCCTGCAATGATGCAAGCTGCTTGGTCATTTCGTTGTAACCGCTCTGGGTTAATCGAACACTTCGAGTCTGGTTCTCTATCGAGATACCTTTGGCTGCGGAAGTTCGAGACTTTCGAAGGCGCAAATGCTGCGCGAGGTTTACCTCGATGAATTCCTTCTTCTTAAGGAAAGTGAGGAAAAGCTTTACTGCGCTGAGCCGTTCGGTAGCGTCACGAGTGGCGGTCTTGGCGCCGAAAATATCGTTGTACTCACCGATTTCGGAAGGAATGATCGAATCGATCAGGCGTTCCGATCCCATCCAGCGAACGAATTTTGCAATTTCAGGCTGCGCAGCTTTTTTAGTATCCTGCGGCATCTGTCTTACATAAGTCTGAAACGCTTCATTGAGTGATAGGACTCCTTGCTCTTCCTGAGTGGTTTCCGGTGCTTCAGACGTCGTTGCCATGTTTTGCCTATTTCTGTGGGATCAGTAAAAAAAACTGTTTCCCACTGCTGGATTTCAGGAGAACAATCCCTTAATGATAGTTACGCGATTTTGCGGAAGCAAATAAAACATCTCAAAATTGTTTGACACCCAGAGTGTCTCGAACTTAAAATCAATGTTTACCCACCTGTTATTAATTCGGGTCACACCGCTGTAGAGTCTCTGCTCATCAGAGTTTCGAAAGCCTCCCACTACTAAATATGCCAAAGCGTACCTATCAACCAAAATCCCGACGACGCCAGCGCGTGCACGGTTTTCGATCACGAATGAGTTCTAAGGGCGGCCGTGCGATTCTCGCGCGTCGTCGAGGCAAGGGCAGGCTGCGGCTAACTGTTTAGACAGCCGTATCCAGTGTCACTTCCCACTAAGCAACGAATTAGGCGACCGGCGGAGTTCCGTCAGGTCTTTGCGCGTGGTCGCCGATCTTCGAACGCTTTAACCAATATCGTGGCTATGCCGAACGATCTTCCTTATATAAGAGTTGGTCTTGCGGTTAGTAAGCGAGTTGGAAATTCAGTGACACGAAACCTCGTCAAGCGTCGCATACGTAACGTATTTGCGAATATCAACGCCTCTGAAGGCTGGGACGTCGTAGTTACTGCGAAGCCTCATTCATCTGAAGCAGCGTTTGCAGATCTCGAACGTGCGATCGGTAAATCGATCAAGCGAGCTGGAATCGAATTCAGTTCCGTGAACACGGAATCAGGCGATTCTCAGGTTTCAGAGGTGATCCGATAATGCGTCACCCGCTACTTCTGCTGATCAAGTTCTACAAGTTGGCGATTTCGCCTTACTGGCCTGGCCAGTGCCGATACGATCCAACATGTTCGGAATTCGCAGCCGATGCAATCAAGACACACGGCTCAATCAAGGGCGCGTGGCTTGCTTCTAAAAGGATTGGTCGGTGTCATCCCGGTCGATCGCGGGGTTATGATCCCGTCCCTCAAAAGTCCTTATCTAAATAACTGAAACCTGCCGGGCTGTATCGCTTAATTAGCAATAACTCCCGGTTCCAAACCTCCCGGAGGCCTAAAACGCCACCGTCAATAACCGACACGAACCGCACAACTATTAGCGCAAGCGTGTCAAAACAACGAATCCTCAATAGCCGTCGACGGCTACCGGTACTGTTCGCACTCGTCTTCGTGATGTTTGCTGCGGTCGCCTGTGTAAACGACCTCACACCTGAAGGTGGATGGTCGGGACCTGTAGTTGAAGAGAACGATCTTTTCATCGGTAACGGTGATGGTTACCTTGTTCGGTTCGATACTGAATCAGGAAATCTCGAGAACAGCTGGCGATACCCGTCTGGTGATGGTCTTGGAGCTATGTACAGCAACGCTGTTGTACTTGGCGAGAACATCTACTCTGTTGGCTACACCTGCCGTGGCGATAAGTGTGATGGCGAAATTTTCGGCCTTAGCCTCGATACCGGATCCTCAATATGGGGTCAAAAGGGTCTTGAGCTAAAAACTAAGCTTGTCGGTGATATCGGAGTTTCAGGCGACACGCTTTTCGTCGGAACTACGGCTATTGGTGATGAAGAAGATAGCGCGGAAGGTTACTTCTACGCCATCGATTCATCTGCTTCGGCCTCATCAATTGCCAAATGGCGAGTAGCTCTCGATGGCAATGCCTTCACTGGTGTTGCTGTGGAAGGTTCTACTGCCTTTATCGGCACGATGGCTGGAACTCTCTACGCAATCGATATTTCAAACCCCGATGATGCGACCAACGCTTCAGACCGAATCAAGTGGACTTTCGAGGCCAGTGGCGCAATCGCTGGCCCGATTCTTGCCGAAAATGGCAGCTTGTACTTCGGCGATCTCGGAAGCAACGCTTACAAGCTCGACATATCATCACGTTCAACCGCCTCGCAGATTTCTGATGTGAACTCTGGCAACGGCGAATGGATTTTCGATGCCGGTGCGTGGGTTTGGGCTAAGCCTGTAATAGAGGACGGCACGGTTTACGTATCGGCTCTCAGTGGAACGGTATTTGCTATCGACGACTCAACCGGATCAGAGAAATGGTCTAGTTCGATCGAAGGTCAAATCGTTTCATCTCCAACTCTTTTCGACCGTAAACGCGGTGATACCCGAGAACGGGCACTCGCTGTGCCATCGGGCGAGAAGAACGTTTGGGTTATGTCAGTGATAGACGGACGAGAGCTTGGTGTGTTTGTGACCGACGAGCCGGTCAAATCGACTCCGTTGGTATACAACGAGTTGCTCTATGTTCACGCCTTAAACGGCGATCTCAAGTGGTACTCAGTCGACGATACGAACCAAAGAGGGTGTGTCGATTTGAAGGGCGGTGGACGATGCGACTAATCGTTTCCGTGAACCACGTAACTTCTAAAGGGGAGGCCATCTAATGGAAATATTTGGCATTCTCTGGCAAGAAGTCATTATGCGTCCAATGATCAACAGCTTGGCGCTGTTGTATCAGCTGCTGTTTTCGAACTTCGGACTCAGCATCATCGTCTTCACCATTCTTATTCGTCTGGCTATGATCCCACTGACCGTGCGGCAAACACGCCAGATGAAGAAAATGCAGAGCATTCAGCCCAGACTGAAGGCGATTCAGGATAAGTACAAGGGCAAAAAGGGCGACGCCCGTCGTCAGATGTCTTCAGAAACTATGGGTCTGTACAAGGACGCCGGGGTTAGCCCGGTTGGTTGTCTTGGCCCAATGATTATCCAGATGCCTATCTGGATTGGTTTCTACAGGGCAATTCTGCGAACCATGCCATCGACACCTGAAGGCATGGCGAATCTCTCGGATCTGTTCTACAGCTGGAACCCTGCGATCAGCGCAGTTCCATTCAATAGTCAGTTCCTGGGTCTATCTCTTGTGGATCTCGTGTCTGCTGCGGCAATGCCGTGGAACTACGCACTGCCAGTTTTGGTTGGTGCATCGATGTTCCTCCAGCAGAAGATGACGACGAACCCAACTTCAGACCCACGCCAGAAACAGACCAACCAGATGATGCTCTGGATGATGCCGATTATGTTCGGTGCGTTCACGTGGCAGTTCCCTGCTGGTTTGGCTGTTTACATACTGTTCTCAAACGCCATTGGTGTAGTAATTCAGTACTACGTCAGCGGCAAACAACCAATCGAACTATTCGGACGGTCGTACTTGGGTACTACTGCAAGCAGGGCGGAACGGGCTGCACAAGTCGCCGCTGAAGCTGCAGGTACCACTGCAAGTACATCAGAACCGGATCCGGAGGAGTCAGACGAAGATGACCAGAGCACGGAAGTACTCGGGAAAGACAGTCGACGAAGCGACAGAAATCGCGCTCGCCGAACTGGACGCCGAACTCGAAGACGTCGAAATAAGGGTAATTAACACCGGTCGATCGGGAATTCTCGGTTTCGGTGGCGAACCTGCCGAGATCGAAGTAACTGCTCCCGGTGAGGGTGGCTCGTCTTACGACGATGACTACGAAGATGTTGAAGAAGATTCTCAGGAAGCTTCTGCGGATTCATCTGCGTCATCGGATTCCGAAGATACAGCCTCTCGTAGCCGAAGTCGTTCACGAAATCGCAACCGAAATCGCGGCCGTGGTCGGGGACGAGGTCGCGGTGATGATGAACGTGGTGAAGATAAGCAACAGCCAGAAGCTGTTGAATCTTCATCCGCTGGCTCAGATCAGCGTGAAGAATCTAACGAAGAAGAAGCTCCTTCACGAGGTCGAAGAGGCCAACGTGGCGGTCGCGGTCGGGGTGGACGAAACGGACGCAGTTCTGAACGATCATCTTCGGACGATCGTGATGATCGACCAGCTCGATCGGAACGTTCCGAAAGGCCTGCTCGCGCAGAACGCCCAGCTCGATCTGCTCGACATGAGCGCGAAGATCGACCGGATCGGTCAGAGCAAAATAATGACTCGCAGCCGATCATTCGTGAAAAAGACGAAGAGGCCGAACAGCTCGTATCTGAACTCATCGATTACTTCCTCGGAGCAATGGGCGTCGTAGCCGACACCTACATCCGTGAAGATGATGAAGAAGGCTCAATGACTTTCGAAATCGAAGGTCAGGACGCCGGATTGCTGATTGGTCGTCGAGGCGAAACGCTTCAGGCGCTTCAGTTCCTCATTCGAATGGTTACAAACCGACAACTTGGCCGAAAAGCCTACGTTGTTATCGATATCGAAGACTACCGAGAACGACGCGTTCAGATGTTGCGGCGACTTGCTCGTCGAACAGCCGGGCGTGTTGGTTCCAGCGGTCGAGAAGATAGCCTAGAGCCAATGTCGCCAGCCGAACGTCGAATCGTTCACATGGCGCTTGCAGGTCATCCTGAGGTTCGAACAGAATCCGAAGGTGAAGGCAACCAGCGACGGGTAGTAATCTTCCCGAACGACTAGGGTGCCAGTGGCACGCTTTCTGAGAAATCGTAAAAGACGCCTGAGTCGCAGCAATGTGGCTTCAGGCGTTTTTTATTTTTAGTGATAACTCCCTCTCCCAGTGGGAGAGGGTTGGGGTGAGGGTGATACTGTCGACTTGAACAAATTCGACATGCTGAGCCGAACTCACCACTCGCACCACCCAACCACTAAATGCCAACACCACCATCATTCATATCGCTCGGCCATCTGTCGTTCGACGTAAACGTCATCGACAACGGCCCTCCTTCCAGTCATATACCCGGTGGAGCCGTGGCGTACTCAACGCTAACGGCTCACAAGCATGGATTGTCGACTGGGGCAGTAACGTCGGTAGGTGAAGACTATCCAGTGAATTTAATTCTTGAGGGTATCGATGTTCGGGTCGTCGAAAGCGAGCACACGGCTAGCTTTGCCAACTACTACGACTCTGGCGATCGCACGCAGGTGCTAATGGCATCAGGGAATCGAATATCTCAGGCGGCAGTACCAAGTGATTGGACCACGCCCGATATCGTGTTTGTAGGCCCGCTACTTCACGAATTGCCAACTGATTGCGTGAACTGGTTCGATGCCAAATTATCGTGCTTGATCCCGTCTGGTTGGCTAAGACGATGGGGTCACGACGGTGCAATATCTCATGCCGATATGCTTCCGCCGTTCAGAGGCAAGAAGTGGGATGTGATCGCCGTATCTGAATCGGAAATTAGTTCACTTCCTGAGCAGCAGTTGTTTGATCTTGGCGAGATCATTTGCGTGACCAGAGGCGAAAAAGGAACGAGCATTTGGAACAACGGCGAATGGTTCCAGGCTCCGGCGGTTCAAGCTGAACCAGTCGACTTTACTGGTGCAGGTGATATCTGGGCCACAGCCTTTTCTATCGCACTAAGCGAAGGCAAAGATGTGGAAGAAGCCGCCCGATATGCAGCGACTGCGGCAGCTATATCGATAGAGGCAGTCGGATTGAGCGGTTGTCCTTCTCGGGAACAAGTCGAAGCTCGGCTCTAGTGCGGCTACGCGCCAGCAAGTGCCTCAAGCGCTTCAGCTTTATCGAGCAATCCACCCGATTGCCGCCACACGATTTCGCCATCTCTCCCAATAACTACGAACGTAGGCGTTAGATACGCCCGGTAGTCTCGCACCAACTGTGAAGCAATCGAATCCTGAACGTTTAGTTTCAGGAACTGCACGTCTTCGTCCATCTCGCCCTCAAGGCTCTGAACAATGGGCTGTGATGCCAAGCAAGCTGTACACGAGTTAGAAAAGAATTCGACGAATACAGGGCTGCCAGAAGTTATGACCGTCTGTGCTTCTGCCTCGGTCGCCACACTGCTATCGCCAGGCCTGAGGATGAGCACCGCCGAAAGTCCGATGATTCCGGCAATCGAGTAGATGACGATTTGCCTGCGTTTGCCTTTGATTGGCAGGAGAGCAATCATCAGAACGATGATTCCGGGGATCGTTATGAACGCCGAATACTGATTGAAAAGTTCGAGCAAAGTTGTTCCTTAAAGGATGTGCACTTAGTTCCTGTTCAAGTGTTGATACGCAAAGTTAGATTCAACAGATGCAAAATCGACGCGGCGTATCGTGAGGCGAACGGCTCAAGTTCGCCTAACTACTCGGCAGGCGGCCCGTTCAGAAGTGCACCTAGTGAGTAGTCGTTTTCGATCTGGCCATCGAGTTCGAGCCGGTGAGTGCTGAGAGTCACATGATTGTGATCGCATGTAGCAACGATCTGTTCCCACCGTTCAGCAGACGTGTTTCCGAAAAGAATAAGTACTGGCAATACGTGTCGACGTTCCGCTTTGAATATTGCAGCCTGATACCAGAGCGCCTGTCTGAGACCCTCCGACCAAGAGTCGGCTCGCTCAATCTCAATCACATGCGTTGGGAATTTTGCGCTGTAACCAACAAGCAAATCAGCTCGTTCCTTGCCGGTCCACATCTGGGCTTGCTCGATGGCGTTAATGCCAGCGAGCCGGAAGATTCGAGTGACCTCTTCCTGAATCTCAGCTTCAGCCTTTTTCGGAATTCCCTGAGCGGCGTCGAAGCCCTTCATGATTCCGTCTTTCAGCGTGGCGTGCGAAAGATTGAACTGCGATTCCCAAGCTGAGTAGAGTGCCGACTTGCGAGAATTAGAAAGCTGCGACCATCCCGAAGCTTCAGCTTCTTTGTGAACTGTGGAAACCACAATTTCACGTTCGTCGCTCGAAAGTTCGGTAAGGGTGCGAGTCATTATTTCTTGCCAGATTTTTTAGCCGGTTTTGCGGCCAGCTTCTTGACTGATTTAGTCGCCGTCTTGCGAGGCTTCTTTGCGACTTTTTTCTCGGCTGCTGGCGGCTTGAACTTGACGCCAGTATTGTGAGCCTCAAGTCGCTGACGAGCCAGCTCGACGTAATCAGACGATACGTCATACCCAACAAAATGACGACCGTTCTTCACCGCGGCAAGTGCGGTCGAACCGGTTCCCATGAACGGATCGAGCACTATTTCGTTTGAGAATGTGTACAGCTCGATAGCTCGACGAGGCAGCTCTTCCGGGAATGGGGCAGGGTGCCCAACTTGTTTCGCCGATTGCGGAGCAAATTCCCAAACACTTTTTGTGAATTCTAGGAATTCGTCGCGGGTGATAGTTGGTTCCCTGCCTTCGGTTTTCTTCCTACCGAAAGGTGGCTTTTGAAATACGAGAATATATTCGTGGGTGTCACGTAGAGTCGGGTTCGAAGCCGACATCCAGCTGCCCCATGCTGTCGATGTGCCAGCGCCAGCGCCTTTGTCCCAAATCACTTCGCCTCGCATGTGGAAGCCAGCGAGTGATGCCTGCTCGATGATGTAGGCGTGAAGCGGTATGTACGGCTTGCGACCTAGGTTCGCCACGTTGACCAGCGCACGACCGCCGTCGACCAGCACGCGGAACGTCTCATGCATCACGTTGCCGATCAGTTGCATGTACTGCTCGTGGGTTAGGTCGTCGTCATAATCCTTGCCAACGTTGTAGGGCGGCGAAGTGACCATGAGGTGAACGGATCGATCCGGCAGATCCGACATATCTTCGCTAGAAGAGTTGATGAACGTATCCAAAATGCCGTCTGGCAAAGATTGCTCAGGTTCTGGTTTTTTGTCCAGACTTTCCCGGTCTTCAGGCTGAAGAGCGCGTGCGTAGTACTCGGAAGAATCATGGCTGAATCTTCCGTTTGTCCCGAAGGATGAAGTACTTGTTGGGCGCTGTTTGGGAGCAGCTTTTGAACGACGTGGCATCTTGTGTAAAAGGATGCTAGCAGTTGCCGCGCGCGAGCGCGAATTTAAGTTGCACTAACCAGTGGTTAATCCGGGAGATTAATCGGTCGCTTGGTCTAGAATGCTAATCAGGTCGACGGCTTTTCGACCGTCCTCTGCACCCTTGGCGGTAATGCCCTCGTCGAACATCTGGATACAGAACGGACACGATACTGCGACAGTTTCGGCGTCGGTTTCGAGGAACTGATCGGTTCGCATGTGGTTCACACGTTCACCCTCAGCCTCCATCCACATCTGACCTCCACCAGCGCCGCAACAGAACGACCGTTCCTGATTGCGATCCATCTCGACGAAATCCAAGCCCGGTATCGAACTCATGATTTCTCTAGGCGCACCAAACTCACCGTTATGACGTCCTAAGTAGCAGGAGTCGTGATAAGTCACAGTTCCGATCTTGCCAATGCCAGCCTCGGTCGGCTTTAGCTTGCCGTCTTTGAGCAGCTCACCGACGAACGCTGTGTAGTGAATGACATCGTAATTCCCGCCAAGCTGCGGGTACTCGTTCTTGATCGTATTGAAGCAGTGCGGGCAAGTAGTGATGATCTTCTTAACGTCGTACTGCTTAAAAGTTTCGATATTCGTTTCGGCCTGCATCTGGAAGAGATATTCGTTGCCGAGTCGACGTGCAGGATCGCCTGTGCAAGTTTCTTCGTCGCCCAGCACAGCGAATTGAATACCAGCCTTTTTCAACACTGATGCCATCGAGCGAGTCGTATCGACTCCACGCTGAACAAGTGCTCCTGAACAGCCGACCCAGAAGAGAACGTCAGATTCTGGCTTTTCGGCAAGCGTTGGAATATCTAGCCCGTCCATCCACGACGTTCGAGTGAGAGTCGTGCCTCGCCAAGGGTGTCCACGCTGTTCGATCGACTGCAAAGCCGATAGAGCAGTGTCGGGAGTGCTCGCTTCTTCGAGTGTTAGGAACCGGCGCATATCGATGATCGGATCGATTTGATTAATCTCTACAGGACATGCATCGAGACAGGCAGCGCAGGTGAGACAGCTCCACAGAGCGTCATCGCCAATGGCGTCGTGAATCATAGAGGTGGCAGGTTCGGGAGCCGTTTCGCCCTCGGCTGTGCCGAGAAGAACAGGAGCACGTTCCTCCATATAACCACGCATTCCTTGGATCACCGCACGCGGAGACAACGGCTTGCCAGATGCGAAAGCCGGGCAGGCGTCTTGGCAGCGACCACAGTTGGTACAAGCGTCGAAGCTCAGCATTTGGGTCCACTGAAGATCAGGAATATCTTTGGCACCAAAAGTTTCGAGCGTTTCGAAATCACCCATAGGCTTTAGCGCACCACGAGGTCGAAGCGATCGGTAGTACCAGTTCATAGGGCTCACGATCATGTGCATGAATCGACTGAACCTTAGAGATGCGTAAATGATCGCTGATACGAATATTCCGGCATGAGCCCACCATGTAGCAGCGTGAGTCGCTTCGAGTGAAGCAGACGTAAACCCGATGCCCATCAACACCTTTGCGAATACCCAGCCGATAGGTGACCAAACGGCTGCCGATGTGTCGTAGTAGCTCGAAGTTGGGTTTAGTTCTGTCGCACCAATTCGCATCCCCTCAATTAGAAATCCGCTGATGAGAAGTGCGAGCAGGAAGCCGAGCACCACGCCTTCATCGAGAGCCGTGTTGAGTCGGCCTGGGCGAATCACATAGCGTCGCCACAACGCCATCGAAAGGCCGATAGCTGCAAGCCCGCCACCGAACACATCCCACACGAACCCAAGCTGGACTCGAATGTGAGCAGTTGGCCACGTCCAGTTCAGATATTTTTCAGCATTGAATTCGAAAGCTGCAATCGTTGTGGCGATCAGCAGAATCGTGAATCCCCAAAAAATCGAGAAATGCATGATCCCCGGGTAGAGATCGCGCTTACGTACGAACTGCTTGTGAGCGAAAAGTCCGCCTGCAAGTAAGGATAGAAACGCCCTACGACGATCGGAGCTTGGCCCTAGATCAACATCGGCACCGGCTGTGTGCCAAAGCTGCCATCGGCGTCGCATGGCGTATGCAATCGAGGCTAGCGCGATTGGGGCGATGAGATAAACAAGCGCACCGGCGAATGGATACCCGATGTTCCAGAACTCTGTGCGACCTGCGAATTCAGACATGCGCTAACTTCGTCTCCAGCTGCCTAATGTTGTCCCTAAAGGAACGACCCGACGTGCGCTTGCATTCGGGAATGCCGGCAGTTTACAAATTGCCAGAGTCTGTGTCGTGCTTGATTACGGTTTGTTCGTTGTATTGCGTTCGGTTGTGCGTGCCAGCTAATTGACGAGGCGAGTCCACATCAGCACAGATGAACCGGTTATCAGCCAAAGAAAAATGTTCAGTAAAAGCGGCTTGTCTCGAATCAGAATTTCTTCTGGCGTTTCGCCAACACCCTTGACGTGAATTAGGTACAGATATCGAAGTACGCCGTAAGCCACGAACGGAATCGTGAGCATCATTGAATGATCGCCCGGAACGTTGGCTTCAGTCACGCCCGTGCTGAACGTATACAGCGTGTACGAGACCAATGTGGCAGTTGCAACAACGTTGATTAGATTGTCGAGAAGCGGAACGGTGTACTCAGTGAGTATCGAACGCTGAGCTACCGAGTTGTCTCCGGCGTTATGGAGTTCGTTGCGACGTTTTGCAAGAGCGATGAACAACGCACCGAGTGCGGTCACCACGTACAGCCAAGGCGAGATTGTGAGATCCAATTCGTTCGCCTGACCCGCTCGGTTGATGATCGCGTGGTCGATCGCTATAGAACCAGCAACCGCTCTTAGTACGAATCCCGATGCCACGGTCATTACATCTAGCAGCGCCACGTTTTTCAGCCACCAGCTGTATGCGACATTTATCGCAAGGTAAGCAACAGCGGTCACGAGCATCGGTATCGAAAGCGCAACCGCACCCACAAGGGCTCCGCTGATCATCACGATCGATATGCCGTACGCCCACGGGATAGATATTCTTCCCGCAGCTATCGGTCGGAATCGTTTCCGCGGGTGAGCTCGGTCTTTCTCGGCGTCGACTGAGTCGTTGATGAAATACACAGCAGCCGATAAAAGTACAAATATCCCGAGTGCCGCAAACGCTCGACCAACGATGGCGGTCATGCCAGAAACATCGTCAGCGCTGTACCAAATGTTTACAGTGAAGAAGAGCGGAACAAGAACGAGACCGTTCTTGACCATCTGCCGAGGACGCGATTCTTTGATGATCGCCCGAATGCTCGGAACCCGTGCTGTATTGATTTTAACTTCCTGTTCTGCGGCCATATAAGCGATCATAGTTGTATTCGGAAAACGGGGTCAAATTCAGACTCTTACGCGAATCACCAGTATTTATGCCATCAAATTCGAAAATACGCCTTGATCAGCTGCTAGTTGATAGAGAGCTTGCGCCCGATATCACCGAGGCCGCAGCGCTCGTGATGGCCGGAAAAGTTACTGTCCCTCAGGTGCGACAATCTCCAACCCCGGGCATGCAGGTTCGTCCGGATATCGAGATTGAGGTGGCACCGGAGAAGCGATTTGTGTCTCGTGGCGGCGAGAAGCTGGCAAAAGCACTTGAATTGTTCGATGTCGACATCGCTGGCACTATATGTCTTGATGTTGGAGCCTCAACCGGCGGATTCACCGATTGCCTGCTGCAATCTGGAGCAACCCGCGTCTACGCAGTTGATACCGGTCGTGGTCAGCTTCACCAGAAGTTGTTGAGCGATGAACGCGTAATCAACATGGAACGAACGAATTTGGTCGATGGCATCGGATTACCCGAGCAGGTCGACCTTGTTGTAGCTGACGTTTCATTCACGTCGCTCAGCACTGTTCTACCTACGGCGTTCGATCAACTCAAGCCGGACGGGCAAGCTATCGTCCTTCTCAAGCCGCAATTTGAAGCTAAGAAAATTGAAGTTCCGCGAGGTGGAGTTATCACCGATCCGAACGTGCACGCCCTTGTGATTGGTCGATTTGTGAAGTGGGCTGTTGGTTCGAAAATTCGAATACACAACCTCGTGAGTTCCGGGATACTCGGCGGAAAGGGAAACCGTGAGTTTCTACTGCACCTCGAAGTTCCAACTACAGATAGTGACCAAAAGACTCACTAATAGGCATGTTCGCGTTGACCGTGTGAGTTTAGCCACGTTAAAATTGATAACTCACTCGCCGTCTAATTTTGGAACCACTCGGCGAATCTGATCCTGCCGTCGCAATCGCGCTTCGTCAGGAGTTGAGCGGACCGATCTAAACAATTTCATCTGTGTTAGACACTCCAGGCTCGATCATCGACGATTCCGACGACCATCCGCATGAAGAATGTGGCATCGTCGGTGCTTTCGTACCCGGCGAAAGCGTAGCCCGCACCGCATTCTTCGGCCTTTTCGCGTTGCAGCATCGCGGCCAGGAAAGTGCTGGAATCGCCACTTCCGAAGGCGACAAGATCAATCTCAAAGCGAAGATGGGTCTCGTCTCACAAGTATTCCGAGAAGAGACACTCGCAACTTTGCCGGGTCATGTTGGAATTGGCCACACCCGTTATTCAACAATGGGTGGAAGCAAGGAATACAACGCTCAGCCGTTGCTTGCTGAAGGGCAACGAGGTCAGATCGCTGTAGGTCACAACGGAAACGTGATCAACGCCGCCGACCTCAGAGTCGAAATGGCCGAGGAATTCGGGTCCTCATTTGAAAAGACTTCAGACACTGAAGTTATTGCCGAGCTATTTGCTAAGGCTCCCGGAAACGATTGGTTCGAAGTTTCCGCATATGCCATGCGCCGACTCAAAGGCGCTTATTCGCTAGCGATCATGACCAAAGATCAGCTGATCGCAGTGCGAGACCCTCTCGGAATCCGTCCGCTGTGTCTTGGAACTTTGAACGGCGGATATGTCGTCGCTTCCGAAACTGCGGCTCTCGATAATCTTGGTGCAGACTTTGTTCGTGAACTCGAACACGGCGAAACACTCGTAATCGATAAAGACGGCATCAAGTCGAAGATCTGGTCGGGTGCTCGTAAGGCACACGCCATGTGTGTGTTCGAACAGATTTATTTCGCACGACCCGACAGTATCCTTAACGGCGAACTGGCTTACGAGACCCGACAGCGACTCGGTGCAGAGGTCTATCGTGAGCATCCCGTTGATGCCGACATTGTTGTTGGTATTCCCGACTCATCTACCCCGCACGCTGTTGGCTTGGCCGCAGCTGCGAAGATTCCTTACACCGAAGCGATTATTCGTAACCGTTACGTTGGGCGAACGTTTATTCAACCCGATCAACGCTCTCGAGCGCAGGGTGTTCAAACGAAGTTCAACCCAATGCGGGGAGTTATCGAAGGCAAGCGTTTGCTTGTTGTAGACGACTCGATCGTACGAAGCACGACGATTACTCGTGTAATCAAGATGCTGCGCAGGGCCGGAGCAGCGGAAGTTCACGTTCGCGTAGCTTCCCCGCCGATCAAATCGACCTGTCACTTTGGTGTCGACATGGCGACCCTGAGCGAACTGATTGCTGCCAACAAGACCGTCGATGAAATCACGGAATACATCGGTGCCGATTCGCTGGCGTATCTCTCGGTTGACGGGCTGCTTCGTGCAGTGCGTGCACCGAAAAACTCCTACTGCACAGGCTGTTTCACAGGAAACTACCCAATACCTGTTCAGCTTGAGATGAACAAAATGGGATTCGAAGCGGCATCTGCCGACTAATTCGGTCTGTTCTGTTACGTGCACTTGGTGCATTTTGATGCTCTCAATTACCCCGTCTGAACGTATACTTATCGGCTGATTAATACGCGTCTGTTTGTCGATTGCTTGAGCAGTACCAAAGCAGACCAGAATTTACGTTCATGGGAGCCGGAAGCATGACTGATCGCCCAGCAGGTAAGACCTACGCTGACGCAGGTGTAAACCTGGATGATGCAGCTGTGGTGAAGAGCAGGATCAAAGACATCGCTGCATCCACTCTTGGCGGCACTGTTGTTGCAGGTCCCGGTGGATTTGGCGGGGTAATCGACCCCGATCCCGCCGGAGACATGCTTCTCGTAGCCAGCACTGACGGAGTTGGAACCAAACTGCGAATTGCTGATGCTCTAGGCGCCCACGATACTATCGGTGCCAGCATCGTTAATCACTGCATCAACGACATTCTTCCTGCAGGTGCGAAGCCGCTATTCTTCCTTGATTACATCGGTCTTAGCCGATTTGATCCTGACAAGATCGCAAAGATCGTTTCTGGACTCGCAAAAGCATGTGCCGCTGCCGGATGTGCTTTGCTAGGTGGTGAAACCGCCACGATGCCAGACATCTACCACGGTAACGATTACGATCTCGCGGGATTCATCGTTGGTACTGTTCGCAAAGATGCGCTGCTCAAGCCTGAGAACACCCGAGAGGGCGATGTGATTCTGGCTTTGGCTTCAGACGGTCTTCACACCAACGGCTACTCGCTGGTTCGATCTGTATTTGAAACCGATCAAAACCCTTCAGTGCTAGCCACGAACGTCCCTGAAACATCACACACGCTTGGCGAACTACTGCTTCGCCCACATCTGTCGTACCTCGAGCCGCTCAGCCCAGTGCTCGACAAAATTCGTGGGCTTGGCCATATCACTGGTGGAAGCTTCTACAAGAACATCCCACGTGCGCTGGATGACGGTCTCGGTGCCGACGTTGATATCTCTACATGGGACATTCCGCCTCTGTTCAAGTTCATTCAGGAACAGGGACGAGTTGAAGATCAGGAAATGTTCCGAGTCTTCAACATGGGTGTTGGTATGACGATCATCGTTGAGCCTGGTCTAGCCGATGACGTGCTGGCTAGCGTTCCCGGATCATTCCGAGTCGGTGAAGTCGTAAAACGTGCCGAAGGCGAAGAGCGAACCAAGCTCATCGGCCTCTAGGCGCTTTTTACCCCCAAACCCGAATTTACTGGCGTTCCAGACAACAACGCCAAGGCAAGTGAAAAAGAAGAGAAAAATGAGAGCGCTACTTTCCCCTTACGACAAAACCGGACTCGTCGAGTTCGCGAAAGTACTAGCCGACAACGGTTTCGAGCTGTTGAGCACCGGCGGTACTGCCAAAGCCTTGAAGGCTGCTGGTCTGGATATAACCGAAGTAGCGACCGTAACAGGCGCACCTGAAATTCTCGATGGCCGAGTCAAAACTCTTCACCCACGAATTCACGGCGGACTTCTCGGCAAGCGCAGCAACCCTGCACACGTTGCTGAAATGAAGGAACAGGGCATCGAAGGGATCGACGTTGTCGTCAATAACCTCTACCCGTTCCAGCAGACCATCGCCAAGCCCGATGTAACTCTCGACGATGCGCTAGAGAACATCGACATCGGCGGCCCTGCGATGACCCGTGCAGCCGCCAAGAATTTTCCAGACGTAGTCATCGTTGTCGATCCTTCCGACTACTCAGCTATTGGCGACATGATCACCAACGGTGGTGTTTCGATGGACAAGCGACGTCAGCTCGCTTCGAAGGCTTTCCAGCACGTAGCTGGCTACGACACGATCATCTCCGCGTATCTTCGTGAGCCTGAAACAACAGGTGATGACAAAACAGCCCTCTTCCCTGAAGAACTCACGTTCGGCTGGAACCGGGTAGCAATCCCTCGATACGGAGAGAATCCGCATCAGGCTGGTGGAATATATGTAACTCCGGGCGAGACTGGCGGAATCGTGAATGCGAAGAAGTTGCACGGCATCGACATGTCGTATCTCAACTACTTCGATGCCGACGCCGCGTGGGTTTCAGCCAACTCTTATCAATCGCTGGGCCAGCACTGTGTTTCTATCGTGAAACACGCCAATCCGTGTGGACTCGCAACCGATGACAATCAGGCCGAGGCGTACCGCAAGGCTTACGCGGGAGACACGATCTCTGCATTCGGTGGAATCGTTGGTTTCAACACTGTTGTAACTGCCGAAACTGCAAAAGCAATGAAGGGCGTTCTCTACGACAACATCGTTGCACCGGGCTACGAGCCTGAAGCTCTCGAAATTCTCAGCAAGCGCAAGCGAACCCGGGTACTTGAAGTTCAACCTTCGGCAACTCCGCTACTGAACGTTCGAAACGTGACCGGTGGTGCGCTGGTTCAGCAGCCCGACGATATCGTTGAAGATCCTTCATCTTGGAAGGTTGTGACAAAAAAGCAGCCAACCGAGCAGCAGTTGAGCGACATGGCTTTCGCATGGAAGGCTTGTCAGCTGGTTCACTCGAATGCCATCGTGTTCGCTAAGAACTCAATGCTTCAGGGCATGGGCGCAGGTCAGCCAAACCGGGCTATCAGCGTTTATCTTGCAGCTCGGGCAGCTGGTGATGAAGCGCAAGGCTGTGTGATGGCAAGTGATGCGTTCTTCCCGTTCCCTGATGGAATTGAAGGCGCAGCCGAAGCCGGAGCTGTTGCAGTTGTGCAGCCTGGTGGATCAGTAAAAGATCAGGAAGTGATCGAAGCTGCCGATAGGCTTGGTTTGGTCATGCTATTCACTGGCACTCGCCACTTCTATCACTAGGAAGCACTAATTGACCCTCGTTCGCTCTACACTGTGCGAATGAAGTCATTTTTCAAGCGACCAACTAAGTTGCTCCGGGCAATTAGAAGAAAAATTTCAATGGCAACCACCGTCGACATAGTCATACCAGTCCTCAATGAGGAAGTTGCTTTGCCGGGGTGCGTCGAAAAGCTGTTTGCTTTCACCGCCGATTACCCCGAACGTGACTGGCGAATTATTGTTGCCGACAATGGATCGACAGATCGCACGAAAGAAATTGCGGCCGAGTTAGCCGAGAAGCATTCAAACTTATCGGTTTCGACCCTCACTCAACGTGGCCGAGGTCGAGCACTCAAAAAAGCTTGGGGCGAAAGCGATGCCGACGTTCGGCTATACATGGACGTCGATCTATCTACCGATCTCAAATCACTCCCGCCATTGGTGGCCGCAATTGCTGATGACGGCTACGAAGTAGCAATCGGCTCCCGGCTTACAAAAGGCTCAGAAGTAGTCGACCGCACACTCAAGCGTGAGATCACTTCACGTGGCTACAACATTATGATTCACATGTTCTTTCCGCTCACAAAGTGGAAGGATGCTCAGTGCGGATTCAAAGCTATTTCCAGACGTACCGCAGAAAATTTACTGCCTCTCGTCAAAGACAACGCGTGGTTCCTAGATACTGAACTTCTGATACTTGCTGATAAGGCTGGTTACGGAATAAAAGAGATTCCCGTTCACTGGGAAGATGATCCTGACACTCGGGTAAATATCATTTCGACAGCATGGGAAGACATAAAAGGGCTGCTTAGGTTGAGGTTTAAAGGTCGCCCAGTTCCGCCATCTACACCTTGACCACTGATTTGTACGGTAGCTAGAGTTGGTTACTTACGTAGCTGTTCTACTGAATTGCGCATTCTGATCATCAAACAATGACTACTCCCGGCGATTTTGAAATTGGCCGCTCGGTACTAACCGGGTACACAGCCGATAACGAACTACACAGGGCGTTGACCATTCTTCGTAACGAAGGAGTCAACCCCGAAGTTGTAGTTGAGTTCACCGCGGAACGCGACGGAGTTTTCTGCGGAATCACCGAAGTGAAGACTCTACTCGACCGAGTTCTCCCTGAGACGGGTCGAGAAGTATGGGCGCTCGACGAAGGTGTAGCGGTAGCCGGTGGTGAAGTAGCACTCCGAATCAGAGCTCCATACGCATCGTTCGGATTATTTGAAACAGCCATTCTCGGCACACTCGCTTCCTGTACTGGATGGGCAACGGCCGCATCTGAGTGCGTCGACGCTGGTGACGGCATTCCTGTCATCGCTTACGGCGCCCGACACGTTCACCCCGAAGTGGTTGGCGTAATGGACTACTCGGCAGTGGTCGGCAAATGTGCGTCGGGTTCTTCGGTGGTTGGTCAGCAACTTCACGGACTGACCCCTTCGGGAACGATGCCTCACTCGCTTGTGCTGCTCATGGGCGACACCGTTCGCACGATCATGGCGTTCGACAAGCACATGCCGCCTGAGGTTCCTCGTGTGGCGCTAGTCGACACGTTCAAGGACGAAGCAGAAGAAGCTCTCGACGTTGCAAAGGCGCTTCGAGAGCGATTACGTGGAATTCGACTCGATACGCCGAAAGAACGTGGCGGAGTTACTCCCGATCTCGTTCACGAAATTCGAGCTCGACTCGATCAAGGCGGCTACAGTCACGTCGATATCTTCGTCAGTGGTGGAATTACTCCGGATCGAATCCGTGAGTTCGTAGAAGCATCGGCTCCTGTTAGCGTGTTCGCTGTCGGATACTACATCGCTGCGGCAAGTCCGATCTCGTTTACTGCCGACATCAAGGAAATCGAAAACCGGGCTGTTGCCAAGCGTGGACGAATTCCTGGTCTCGCAGTAAACCCGCGGCTTTCACAGGTTCTTTAGTCCGCCTACTCAGGCTCGGGACTACTTCAGGTTTTCGCGCCAACGAACTCGAGTCGCGTCACTTGTTCGTGCTCAGGTAGCACTTTCGCCCACTCGGCAAGTCTATATCCTGCGACCCACACGATCCCTTGATCCGAATCTATGATCGGCACTCGATCACGCCAGCGTTCCGGCACGCCAGCTCCTACGAAGAAGTCTTGCAGCTTTGCTTTTGGTGACATTCCCAACGGCTGAAATCGATCACCGTTGTTGCGATTGCGGAGCATTAGAGAATGTGAACTTAACTCTGGTGTGGCGAATGTAATGTGCGCACTTCCAGCATCGAGGCGTTCGGGGCGGTCGATGATTTCTGCAGTGATCGCCATTCCGTTGCCGAGTTCAGTAGTTCCAGGGAGTGCTAATTTTTCGCTGATGAGTTCGGATGGGAACGGGCAGTCGTCATCGTTCGCTGAACGGTATCCAAATTCGTCTTTATCTACGAAAAAAACGACCTGATTCGGAAGTTCGATCGACGTTCCGCTCTGGCCTTCGAGTAGCTCACTCATCTTTGCGACGTGTGTGCGCTCAAGGTTTAGCGAGTGACCGGTATGGACGTCATACGCTCTCATCAGGATTCGATTGACGAGGCTCGGTGGAAGACCGTCGACGGTGTGGCGTGAATATTTTCCGTTACGGGTTTCAGCTACCAGTAGATGCCGATCGACTACCCAGTCGACAATCTCTAAATCATCTTTGGCGTTTTTGGCGAGCCGTGAGAGAGAACGGGTCGCCTCAGGGATCGCTTCGTTTAGCGCAGGTAGAACGTCAAGCCTGATCTTGTTTCGAGTGTACTCACGACTGGCGTTCGATTCGTCGGTGACAATCGAGAGGTTGAGATTTTCGCAATACTTCTCAATTAGCGATCGGGGCGTGTCGAGCATCGGCCTCAGCACGGTCACGTCGATCTTCTCATCGGGAATAGTGAGTCGTGAATTGAATCTCATGCCAGAGATTCCCTTGAGTCCGGAACCGCGTGCTGCGTGTTGAAGAACAGTTTCAGCCTGATCATCATTGTTGTGACCTGTGACTACGCCGAAGGCTTTGTTTTCGACAACGATTTTGTTCAGTTCTTTGTAACGGAACGTTCGTGCTGCAGATTCGATAGACACGCCGTTTACAGCTGCCAAAGCTGGGACATCGATATCGACAGTAGTGAAATCTGCGTTAAGAGATTTTGCGATTTCGGCAGCAGCTTTTTGATCGCTGGCCGATGAGTCTGGGCGAATCTGATGATTCACGTGCGCAGCGATCAGTTTGAACTGGTGCGATTGTCGTAATGCTGCCAACCCAGCGAGAAGCGCCGTCGAATCGGGTCCCCCGGATAAGGCGACAACCAACGTGGCACCTGCCGGAACCTTTGCCTGATCGAGACCTGCGCTGAGCAGTTCGAGAAATTTATCGTCAGCCGACATGAGAAATGACCTACTGAACGACTTCGGCGACCTCGGTCACACGTCTGACGCGGATAGTGGAGATCTTGGATCCGTCCATATCTCCGACCTGCAATCGAAGATTGCCGAATCTCACACGCGTGCCCGGGTTCGGAAGCTGTTGAGCCTGCTCAAGGAAGAAACCAGCGATGGTTTCGTAATCACCTTCAGGAATATCTAGGCCAAGCTCGTCGTTGGCTTCGCCGATCTCTAGTCCACCGTCGAGAACGAACGTGTTCTCGTTGACGGTTACGAATCTACGATCAGGTTTGTTGCCTTCTTCACCGGTCCGGCCAACGATTTGTTCTACCAATCGAGAGAGTGTGATGAGCCCTGCGATGCCACCAAATTCGTCCACAACCATCGAGACCTTGTGTCCCGATTCCTGCATCTCGTCGAACAGGTCATCGAGTCGTTTTGTTTCAGGAACGAAATTTGCCTGACGCAAAAGATTGATGATGCTCAACTGTGGAGCGAGCTTGCCTTCTGAAAGGGTTGCGAGGACGTCCTTAACAGAAAAGATACCAACGACATCGTCGTGATTAGTGTCATAAATCGGGAAGCGAGTGTGAGGTGAAACCTGGTAGGTCTTCATGAAGTCGGCGTATGTCGTGTCGGCGCGGAGCCACACGATTTCCGGACGTGGAGTCATAACGTCTCGAACTTCCATCTCTCCGAATCGGAAGATGTTTTCGAGCATTTCACCAGTGTTCTCTTCAACCGTGCCTTCGGCTTCACCCAGGTCGATCAGAGTACGAAGTTCACCAGCGGTAACAATTGGGCTAGTGAAAGCTTCTTTACCGCCGAGTAAGCGCATGATTCCACGTGGAACGAGCGTGAATGCGAAAACCACTGGCCAAGAAACGGTCATTAGTATCAGTACGACCCGGGCAGTGATCAGTGACCATTTTTCGGGAGCGACAACGGCGAGAGTTTTTGGAGTAAGTTCACCAACTACTACGACAACTACCGTAGCTATTGCTGTTGCAGCGACGGTTGAAAGTAGAGTCGCTTCACCGCCACCAATGGTCGAAATGGCTAGCGTTGTTCCGACAGTGGCAACCATGATGTTGAATAGGTTACCGATCAGCAGAATTGTTCCGAAGAATTTTTCGTACTGTTGGAAAATCTTTACGACCAGCTGGGCTCGTTTGTCGCCCTCTTCGCCGCGATGTTCGATTCTGTGCCGGCTCGCGCCTAAAACAGCCGCCTCGGTCGCGCTAATGAAAGCACTACCAAGCAGCCCGATAACGATGATTACGATTGAGGTGGTCACTTGAATTCAAGAACGGTGCGGTTAACGAAACTGCAAGCGTTCGTCTATCAAGTGTAGCGGTCAATGACCATCAGCACGCAACTGACAATGAAATGCCAGTTACGCCCGAAATGATCAGTTTGATACTCGCTAAGGGGTTAAGTGACCCTAGTTCAGAGCCGGCGCGTCGGCTGTTTCGCCCGTTTCTTCCGGCGGAGCCTCGCCCGCTTCAGTGCGACGAATAGTAGCTTCGATCTCATCTCGAATGTCAGTGTTCGTCTTCAGGAACTTACGTGAAGCCTCACGACCCTGACCCAAACGAGTGTCACCGTATGAGTAGAACGAACCACTCTTCTTCACGATGCCCATATCGACACCAAGATCTAGCAAGCTGCCCTCTTTACTAATACCGGAATCGAAAAGAATTTCCATTTCAGCTTTTCGGAAAGGAGGAGCGACCTTGTTCTTCACCACACGAGCTCGCACGCGGTTACCAATAATGTCCTGCCCGACCTTCACGGCTTCAACCCGTCGAAGATCGATGCGTACTGAGCTGTAGAACTTCAGTGCACGGCCACCAGGAGTTACTTCAGGGCTACCGAATACCACACCAACTTTTTCTCGAAGCTGGTTGATGAAAATACAAACGGTATCGGTCTTGTGAATGATTCCGGTGAGTTTACGAAGCGCCTGCGACATGATTCGTGCCTGCAGACCAATCTGCATGTCACCCATGTCACCTTCAAGTTCCGCAGAAGGAACAAGTGCCGCAACACTATCGAGAACGATAATATCGAGCGCTCCACTGCGAATGAGGTACTCGGTAATTTCGAGAGCCTGTTCAGCAGAGTCTGGCTGCGAAATAAGAAGCTTGTCGACGTCGACACCGATCAGACGGGCGTATGCCGGGTCCATAGCGTGCTCAACATCAATGAATGCTGCCTGTCCGCCAGCAGCCTGTGCTTCAGCGACAGCAGCCATTGCCAAGGTTGTCTTACCGGCTGACTCTGCACCGAAGATCTCAATGATTCGGCCACGAGGAAGTCCACCGACACCTAGGGCAAGATCCAGAGCGATAGAGCCTGTTGGAACAGCTTTGATACCTTCGTTGTTGCCGGATTCACCCATGCGCATTACTGCACCACGGCCGAACGACTTTTCGATCTGCGCTAGTGCCAGCTCGAGAGTTTTTTCTCGCTCGCTAGCACTACCGTTAACTGAGACCGTCTTTGTTGCTTTCTTAACAGCCAACGTCGCTCTTCCTTCTGCGCTATCTAATACCCGTATATACGACCGTACTCGACCGCAATGCTAGGCAGATTAGCACATGTGTTCTAATGCTGCAACAGCCCTGTGTCACCCAATGGAATAACGATATCGTTCTCCCATCAGGAAGTGTAGAACTGGAGCAGGGAACAGCTAGGAAGACTTAGCGTCGACGAAGTCGATGAACGCCTGAGTATGGCGCCCACGTACTCGGCCTGTTTCGTAGGTAAGGCTTAGGTCACGTTCGAGTGAAAGCCCATCAATGCGTATAGCGACTACATTGTTGCTGTGGCTGGAAACTGCGTGCTGAGTAACGAACCCGACGCCGAGGTTTTGGCCCACTGCAGCGATTACTGCCTGTGTGCTGCCCAGTGTCATTGAAACTTTATGCTCGGGAAGCTCTACTCCTGCAGCGGAAAGAGCCTGAACAACAGTTTGCCAAGTACCAGAGCCACCTTCTCGTTCGATGATGTTTTCATCTCGGAGTTGGTCGATCGTGATAGATCGAAGATCAGCAAATTTATGGTTGGCAGAAACAGCGAGAACTACTTCGTCCTTCGCCATTGCGATTGATGAATACCCAACAGATGATGATGGCATTCCTGATAGACCTAGATCGGCCTGACGATCGCCAAGCGTGCGGGCTACTTGAGCTGAATCGGCAACTAGAACCTCGACAGAGATTCCTGTGTGTTCCTGTGTGAACTCCGAAATCAAAGCTGGCACGAGATATTCAGCTGGCGTTGAGCTAGCGACTATCCGGATAACGCCGGAAAGTGCTGATGGGTCAGGTCCGAATCGAGACACAAGCGCATCGAAGTCAGAGATGGTTCGGATAGCGAATTGCATCGATTCCCGACCAGCGTCTGTGAGAATTGCTCCAGTGCCGCGTCGTTCGAGTAGGCGTGTGCCTAATTCCCGTTCAAGACGTTGGATTTGCCGACTCAGTCCAGGTTGGCTCATGCCAAGTCGGTCTGCTGCTCGTGTGAAACTCCCTGTCTCTGCGACAGCTTTTAGAGCTTCGAGTTCTGCAATATTCATAGTCTTTGACCTCCGGGAATTTCTAACCGGTTGTAGGGCCTAATCTCCGTGTATGCCTCTTGCATACTAACTCAATTTGCACATTCAACTTACACATATCGAACTGAAACAAACTCTGTACGGTGAAAATTCAGTGAAAAACTTCAAACCGTCGCTAACCACTAATCTCAAAAAATGCTTTTACTGGGAAAAGTGAGTCAAAGCTGATTCAGTGACGAATAAAACGCTTCTGTGATCTAGAAAGAACATGGAGCAAGCGGTTGCATACTATTCATCATTTCGCCGAGATAAGTTTACTTAAAATTAGTTCTAATACCAGTGCGAACTTGGTATGCAGAGTGCGAAGGATTATTTAAAAAGTAAGCCCTCAGTCGTTGAACTGGGGGCTTTCGAGGTATTTGTGCTTAGTCTCAGTTTGTACGAAACGCTACGTAACCGTTGGCCTTGCACCGAGAACCATTGGTATCGCTATTTCAACCCCGTCTCGGACTACTCCAAGTACGATTTCTTCACCTGGAGCGGTGTTAAGTGCTAGGAAGCCAATCAGGTCATCCATGGATTTCATACGAATTGAGTTGATAGAAACGATCACGTCTCCATCGTAATTGCGACCTGATAGTTGAGTACCTGTGTCGCCACGAAGACCAGCAGCATCGGCGGGTCCATCTGGCGATATTCGAGTTATGTACGCACCTGTTACGTCACCAGTCAGTCCTAAGCTCTCGCGGTGCTGCAGGCTTACTTCTTCGCCGCTGATGCCCATGAGCGAGTATGTGTGCTCGCCAAATTCGATCAACGAAGGCACTACTCGTTTCACAAGATCGACCGGAACGGCAAATCCAACTCCGGAACTCTGACGAGTATCACTCTTGATCTGTGTGTTGACACCGATCACCGCTCCGTAAATGTCGAGCAGTGGCCCGCCGGAGTTGCCGGGGTTTATGGCTGCGTCGGTTTGGACAACAGATGGAATGCTGTACTGCGAGAAGCCGCTGTCGAGAGTTCGAGTAATTGCGCTAACGATTCCAGTCGTCATGGTGAACTCTTCACCAAAGGGGTTTCCAAGCGCTATCACCGACTGACCCGTGCGCAGATCGGCAGAACTGCCAATGGCGATTGGAACGAGGTCGTGATCAACATCGATCAGTTTGATCACTGCCAGATCGGCAGCGGGGTCGAAAGCAACGATATCTGCTCGATACTCCCGACCATTGAAGAATTTGACCACCAAGCTGGTTGCACCCTGTATCACGTGATAGTTCGTTACCACGTGGCCTTCGTCGTCCCAAACAAATCCTGAACCCGATCCAACGCCTTGGACGGTTCCAGCTACGATGAATACCACCGATTGCACGGCTTGTTCGTACAAGTCAGTGAGGTGATTTTCCTGCGCTGTCACAATGTCGATAGCCGTTAGTTCGGGGGCAGTAGGTGCAGGTTCGGCTGCTTCAGGAATCGCATCGCCAATAGGCTCATCAGTGGCATCGCCATCAAACGCTGCAGGAATGGCTTCGGTGGTGGCTTCGTCTGAATCTCCAAAAATATCTATCGTGCTGGAGTCGCTGTCTTGTACATCAGCAGTGATTTGGTCAGTCGAATCAACAGAATCAGATACCGCTATCTGCTCGGTAGCTACTGCATCGGATGTTGGATCGGATACCTTCAGATCGGCAGCACCAGAACAGGCGACGGCCGCCACGAGTGTGAGTGCAGTAATGCCGCCTATGAAGAGTTTTTTGAGATCGTTCAACGTTTTCATGATTTGTTTGATGCGCCGCTGCCAAGTTTGATCTGCAATCAGATATGTCAGCGAGAATCGTCTCCATGCAAGCCGATTAGTTGAGATTAGGAAATTTGTGATTTCTAATCTACGCAGTGAATATGGAGCAACTGTGTGGATCGAAATGAATCCGATTACCAACTTGGTCGTAGAGTCGAGCCATACAGATGAAATTCAAATCGGTTCGGTTACTTCTGCCATCCGGAAGCGATAGGTAATCTGCGATCTTTTCCGAACGCTAGCCCGGTAATTTTCACGCCGGGGGGTGATTGCCGACGTTTGTATTCATTGATGTCGATTAGTCGAACAATTCTTCGAATCACAGCCTCAGCTGCACCGTCTTTTCCAAGAGCCTGCTCTTTTTCGACTATGAGATCGGGCGACATGCGCTCTTCGATGTACATGTGAACAACTCGATCGAGCTGATCGTATGGCGGAAGTGAATCTTCGTCGAGCTGGTCGGGTCGAAGCTCAGCACTCGGCGGCTTATCGATGATTGCGTTCGGAATAGGCGAACCAGGTCCACGATTGTTCCTGTGGTGGCACAGTTCGTACACCAGCGTCTTTGGCACGTCTTTGATCACAGCGTAAGCGCCAGCCATGTCTCCGTAGAGCGTGGCGTAACCCGTGGCCATTTCAGACTTGTTGCCGGTAGTCAGAACGAGCCAACCAAACTTGTTGGCAATCGTCATCATGATATTTCCACGAATGCGCGACTGTGTGTTCTCTTCAGCAAGACCAGGATCTGTGCCTTCGAATGCTCCGCTGAGCATTTCCTCGAATGATGAGTGGCCCGGTTCGATAGGAATATTCCATAACTCGACGCCAAGTCGTGAGCACAGATCTTCTGCGTCGGTAACGCTGCCGTCTGATGAATATCTCGATGGAAGTGCAACGCCCACGACGTTTTCAGCGCCCAGTGCATCGACCGCTATCGCCGTGACGATGGCAGAGTCGATGCCGCCGGATACGGCGATGGCGACCTTCTTGAATCCGGTCTTCTTCAAATAGTCCCGAGTACCGACGATCAGAGCACGGTAAACGGCTTCGAGTCGATCCAAGCTGTGAACAGTTAACCCTTGCAGCTTTGGCTGGCTCTTGGCTTGTGGTTGATCGATCTCGATCAGCGTTGCCTTGCCAATTTGGTCTAGCTCTTCCTGCGGAATGGCGAACGACTGATGCTTTTTGCGAGAGCTCTCAAGTGCTTTGATATCGATATCTGCAATGAGCAACGATTCTTCAAATCGAGGTGCAGTTCCGAGTAACTCGCCGTCGGGAGCCGCCAGCATGCTGCCGCCATCGAACACAAGTTCGTCCTGTCCGCCGATTTGGTTGGCGTAGAGGGTGTAAACACGGTTGCGACGAGAAAGATCGGTAACCACGTCTACGCGGTTACCTTGCTTACCTGATTCGTAGGGCGATGAGTTCAGATTTACGACTATCTGAGCACCGTTTGCGCATTGAACCTCTGAAGGTCCGATCTGTTCCCAAATGTCCTCACAGATGTTCACGCCGACCTTGATTCCGCGAATCGAAAGCACAGGGCATTCGTTACCAGCGGTGAAGTATCGGCGTTCGTCGAACACTCCGTAGTTGGGCAGGTGAATCTTGCGATAGGTTGCAACTATTTTGCGGTTGTGGATCACGGCGGCTGCGTTGTACAACTTTGTACCCGATTCAGTAACTTCCGAATCGACGAAGCCAACCAATGCAACGATATTTCCGACGGTCGCTGCGATTCGACTGAGAGCCGCTTTGTTCGCAGAAATAAAATTGTCGTAGAGGACCAGATCTTCAGGTGGGTAGCCAGTGATCGTGAGCTCTGGAAAGGCGACAAGATCTGCACCTTGATCCTGCGCAAGGCCGATCCATTCTTCGATCAGCCTCGCGTTTCCGTCGATATCACCGACGGATGTATTTATCTGGGCGGCCGCAACTCTAAGAGTTCCGGCACCGCCACCCGAATTGCCGTTTTCGGTAGTCATAGCGATTCGATTCTCTAGTCTCTGGCCGCTACTACTCGTTACCTGCTGGCGACATGATTGGCGGGCGAGCGTAACCGCTCACCGTTGGCAGTCGAGATGATCCTGTAAGGAAGATATCGATCTGTCGAGCCGCACGTCGACCGCTGGCGATAGCGTGAACTACTAGCGACTGACCCCGTTGCATGTCGCCGCAAGCGAAGACTTTATCGAGGTTGGTTCGCAGAGTGCCATCGGCAGCGACGTTGCCACGTGGGTCGTAGTCGACACCAAGAGCATCGAGCAAGCCATCGTGCTGCGGGTGCAGGAATCCCATT
>Ga0233439_10001214_pt1 | contig 34036 bp, 14 predicted proteins | sample SI_123_September_6_FD_182713 | JGI IMG/M metagenome (GOLD analysis project Ga0233439, IMG submission 182713) | Seawater microbial communities from Saanich Inlet, British Columbia, Canada - SI_123_September2016_100_MG | ecosystem: Environmental > Aquatic > Marine > Inlet | place: Canada: British... | reverse complement strand
GATGGCTTCTACTTTTTGCCTACTGATATCACCGTCGGAATACATCTTATCACGAACCTTCATCCACTCTTTAGCCATATGAGTGAAGGTCTCTTTGGAGGCGATGTTGTTATAGAGGGCATGCCAGAGCAATCCGGGGAAAATCTGACTGTAATTATAATCGTCAAAGATTTCGGGCATAACATCAAACAAGGTGCGAATGTGCTTATCCGTTAGAGACTTGTTCTTCCAGAGGTTCGCCATCAACTGACCGAGGTGACTGCCTTCGGGTCCGGACTGTGCGTAGTCGGCGCTCCCCATAAAGGAGACTATCTCATCCATAAACTCTGGGGGTATGTTTTCCAGTTTGACTAAATGCTTGAGGGTTTTGAAATCCTTCTTGACCTCGGCATTTTCATCAAATATAATATCGGCTAATGCCTCATCGTCTATACTAGGATTGCCGAGGGCAGCGAGAGATCGGGCGAGAAGGTCGTCGGCATCATTGGCAAGTGCTCTCCCGAAGAAACCAGCCCACCTGTTGATCGTCTCGATTGGTGTGTTAGGATTCTTGAGGGCAGCAGCAGATGCCGAGACATAAGAGCCTCCGAGGAACATCTCGGCAATCTTAGCCAGCACCTCGGGTGGGGTATTTAAGTTTTTTCCTAATGCTAATTGGACGGTTTCATCAACCACCATGCCGGCGGCGGCAATCTTTCCAAGTTCTTCCGAGGATATTCCGGGGTTGGAAGCGATGGCAGCAAGTATTTCGGAGTTATCATTCTTGATAGCGGTGTCTATATAGCCACGAAGAAGTTCCATCGGAACATTAGGATGTTCCAGTATCGATTCCATTACCTTGCCGGCTATTAGAGGATTGTTATCTGTTCTTTTTGACGCAAACTTGAAAATATGAGCAAGCATTTCAGAGGTTAGGTTCATGTTGCCAGCGGAGTTGCTCGATCCATTAGGCCCGACACCCTCGATGGCATCGTAGAGTATATCCAGTGCGTCGTATTGGTCTATCTCTATCCCAGGAGATTTATCATCCTTGCCGATATCAGAAGCGAAGTCCTTAGTGAGTGCCTTGATTGCGTCCCATAGTTTTTCTTCGGGAGCGTTGGGGCTTTGGAGGATTCTGGTGACGGCAAGTTTGTTGTCGCTGTATAGCCGATTCTCAATCGTAGCAACATGTTCCAAGCCTGCTGTGCTCGTAAAGAAGCCTTGGCAGGTTTCGGCGTGATGAACAATGCCCCCGCACTCAATATCTACAACGGCTTCTATCCCCAAGGAGCGCAGGAGAGCGTTGGCGGTGATGGTCTTCTTCTTGCCGGAGACTTGATCCAGTTCTAACACAGCAGAGGTTGCCATGACAAGATCATATAGTTTTTCTGACTTAGAGGAGCCGCCGGTTTCACGATCTGATGTAACAGCATATCGCCGGATCGTCTCGGGGTCGGTCAGCCACTCGGCAGCGGAGATCTTTCTGGAGCCATCATCTGTTCCTTCCCATTGAGGATCTATATCTCCGTCTGGGTCAAACTGGATAGTGGGCTCATTCAGGATGGGGTATGTTTTGGCAAACAGTTTCATCGCAGCCGCTGGGCTTTTGGCGGATGTGCCTGTCTTATCTGTGCCAAGCCACAAGACTTTATTGGGATTCTTGATTTTTAGAAGATGACCAAACTTTCTTTCTGATGCGAATATCTGGTTTTTCTTTGCTCCCTGTAAGGTCTTGTCGGTGAAGTGCCACCCGTAGATGCCGGCAGGAGTATTGAAAGATGTGGTAGGGTTGATGCCTACTTTGTTTAGATCAGAGAAGGTGATGAGATGATTCCCGTCACCGATGGCTTTCTTGATGATGTCGGCTTTTGGGTGCTTATCAATTCGAAGATCTTCTTCTAGGACTTCCGCAATCATCTCTTTTAATAAAGATTTGGTGAGTTTCAAAATTGTCGTTCCTCATGCCATTAAAGCGATCTTGAATAAATAGGCGTCAGAATCAATAAACGGCGCTTTGTCTTTGCGCTCGTGGAATACATCCGGCGGCATCTCGCCAATATCTTTATGTCCTGAGGTGTCCATCAGGCGAACTTCTATATCGTAAGCCAGCAAAGCCTTCACAAGTTTCATGGCTTTCTTGTGAGCGTCGTTGTCCAATCCTAGCAGGACTGGTGTATCGTTCATTACTATCTTCCTGAAAAGTTTACTGTCTTCCCGTAGGGTTGAGCCGAGAAGTGGGATGCTGTTTTCGCCGGCAACGATTGCGTCAAAGACGCCCTCTACTAAGGTCACCTCTCGTTCCCAGTCAATCAGGAGTTCATTAAATATAATATCTTTGTTCCCTGGTCCGTTCAAATACGGAGGCCAAACGCTAGGATCATATGTGCGGGACGTGAAAAAGTTACAATAACCTTCGTCGTCGAATGATGGGAGAATAATCCTGTTTTTATATTCGCCGGAAGCGCAGAAGCCAATCTTCCAAAACAGAATGTCTTTCCCTACAACGGCACGTTTGCGGAGATAGTTTAGCGGGACTCTTGCAGATGCAGGATGAGTTCGCCCTGTAAGCGTTTGAAACTCATTTGGAAGGTCAATTCGCTGGCTGGTTTCTTCTTGCTTCGCAAAGAGGTTGTCTAGGTCGCCTAACTCAATATCGGCGTCAAACTCTTTCCATCTATGGATGTGACTTACGTCACCCCAACGCCTGACAAGGCGTCGTAAATTTTTGGTCCGCCAATCGCATGCCCAGCACTTGCCGACATTCTTGTCAAAGTTAACAGATAGTTTACGTTTGTGATGGCCGCAGCATCGAGAAGGATAAAGATATTCCTTGCCTTGGCGCTGAGCGCTGCCAAGGATTTCATCTAGGATTCTTTTCTTTTTGGCTGAGGCTGGGTCTTTGAACAATTAGAATCCGTATTGCTGAAGTTGCTTAATCGTATTATCCACGTTGTTTGGATCATGTTTAATAGCGACGCCACCGCCTTCTCTGAACTCGTTGACGTATTTGTCTCGGTCGTCAATCAGAAGACCTTGTTTTCCGTTGTGTTTCCCGTAGGACTTCTTGCTGTCAGCTAAGTTGACTTTTTCAGCCGGGACACCCAGTTCACGCTCAACCCACATCCGCTTGCCGACTTTTGAACCTTCAGCCATCGGGGCTGATAGAACTTCTAGTCCTGGGATGTCTTTAATGTAGTCCCATAATTTCTTTCCGCCGTTTTCCCAGCCAAGGTTGGCCCAGAGATCAACGTCGTTCTCCACGAGACGATACATATAATCTCGAATCCGTAGATTACGAGATAGGCTGCCCTCTTGGTCAGAACGGGCAATATGCCATTTATTTATTTCTACGTCCCAACCGCCAATCTCTTTGGCTCCTGAGCGGGCAATCTTGTGAAGCGGGTGTTCTGGTTGGTGTTCCAGTTTCCTCATCATCTCATTCATGTATTTTAAAACACCGCCCTCAAAATTGACTAGGACGCCATCCATATCGACAAACAGTTGATAACTCATAACAGTATCTCCCTCCATCACTATAATAGCACGGATTAGGAGATGGTCAAGAAGTTTTTTTAATTTTCTTTTGCGTCAAGATAGGCGGCGATGGCCATCTTTTGCTTTTTCTTTTTTGATTTGCCCTTGAATTGTGGGGCGTCGGAGGTGCGAAAATCCTTGACATATTCACCGGCTGTGGCATCCTTATCCAATTTTTCTTTAACCTGTAGTTCGATATTTTCTTCGCCCGGAGCAGGTTGTGAATCGTCGGGCAATTTAGCAACTGCGGCTCTGAGACCATCAGCTACTTTCATCGCTTCTTCTTTTGGTAGTTGATATATCTGTTGCATCAAAGCTTGAACTTTTTCTTCCCTCTCGGAACCATCCATCTGTTCTTGCAATTGCTCTTTTATGAGATTTCGGATTATATCTTGTGTCAACTTCATATATTAAATAGAAGGTCAATCAACTAAAACTATTTTTTCCGTTAGGAAGCCTTTGTTATCTTTGTTCCGTAATAAGAACTCTCCGGCTCGGGCTATGACAATTGCATCGGCTTTATCATCGGTACCCTTTTTATAGTTCTTTCCGCCACGGGCCATTTCGTATTTGAAGGATGTCTTTTCTTTTTCGATTACCGCATCAATTACCATCTTTTTTCTCTGCGGACCTTTAGTCCCCCGTGGGAAGGACAGTCCGTAAAGAGATCTGGCGGTATTTACGTTTATATAGGTCGGAGGGAAATCGAAACATTCGTAACAAAGCCACGATACAATTCCGTTAAACTTGGCTAGTTTGATAATTGTGTCTGCCCTGGACTTGCCCGGCATAAATCTCTTCAGCGCTGTTTCAATAAACAAGTCTTGGATATTATATCCTGCCCGAAGTGTGTAAAGTTCGGCACCAATAAACTCAGCTTTTTCAAAAGTAGTTTCGAGCTTTGAAATATCCCAGCCATCTGACTTGACGAGAGATCGAGTCTCTTTGTTAATAACTGCTACTCCAACCATTGTAGTTGAAATGTCTAATCCGAGTATCATAGTTATAGTATATCAGAAGTCCATCTTTAATTTAAATGTAAAAGCATCTGATTCTTTCTTTAGGACCGGGTTTGCAAGTTTTGCTACAGCAATTAAGTTCTTGTCCTCATCGTAAATCCCAAGCTTACTGATGAAAACTTGTTTCTCAAAAGATTCTTCATAGTTATGATATTCGCTCTGGATTGTGTTTTTTATAGGAACCTGCTTGGGCTCGATATAAGAAGCGCTATTGTAATAAGAAGTGTCTTGCCATTCAGCATGAGAAGAACTTACCCAAGTAGGATTTTGAGAATTGTTTACTTCACCGGATTTTGCTTGGGCAAACATTGTTTTCGTTGGAACCTTGTTAGTACCTCGGAAACTCATGCGGAATAAACTTGCCGAGGGATAGTAATTTCTATTTTCCTGTGTTCCGTGCCTTTGTCCCAAGGCTCCTGATCGGTAAGATCCAAAGTACAGCCAACTAGCCACGTCCTGCTGGGCGACACCAGTTGAAACCCTAGTGCCAGTATATGCATCTCTAGCAAATTGGTTTGCTGTTGTGCCATCATTTGGTCCTACCGGTGCGGAAGATGTCAAGAGAATAAACCCTTCATCATATAAAGCCATCCCAACGACAGATCCGCTGGCATAGCCCATGGTCGAAATCAACTCACCATTTTTGCGAATATCTTTCGCCTCATCAAGCAACGACCCTGTATAATAAAATTTCAGACTTATAGAACCTTTTTCTATACCTGAGCCGAAAAAGATAGAAGGGATACTAATAAGATTTACAGACCCAGTTACAAGCCCAGAACCTATGTCTAGTCCCTCTGATCCCGTACCCACTATCGAATAATCATAAACGGGACTGTATCTTTTATAATCGTTTATTGTTGTTCCCAGGGCTATCATTCTTTTTCTATATCGGAAATATAGATCGGTTTCTTGTTCCCTTGCTAAGTTGTCGTCGCCGAGTTCAAAGGAATCATGCTTTGTCGGGAGTGCATGGGGAAAGATATACTCTCTTGCTATGCTAGAGGTTAAAGGGTATGCTCCTTCTAAAAATGTTCCATAGTCTTGCTGGGCAGACTGTGCCGAGGTAATGTTTTTAAATGTATTATAGTTTCCATCTTTTACTAGGTACGATTGAACAGAATATGTCCAATTGTAGGGCGTGTCGATAGTTCTGTCACCGTCTGAATACGGGTAGGGACCGCTGCTCCCGAGATGTCCCGATAAGGCAGATATTCTATTGACATTTAATTCGTATAAGCTGATGCTGCCTGTGGGGATGTTACCACCCTTAAAGCTTTCGTTGTTAACATAGGTACTTCCACTATACATAGTGAAGTCATACTCTGGGTGTGTCTCCAGAGTGTTGTTGAATATGTCTTCTGAACCGAATTTGTGGAGGTATGACACTGGCCACCTCCGTTAATAGTCTAGTCTAACTCTTAGTGTGAACTCGTTAGATGGTGTCTTTTTGAGCGGTTCGCTAAGTTTTGCAACAGCGAGCAGTTCATTGTTAGCGCTATACAACCCAACGGTTGTGATATAAGAGATTGGCTCATCTCTTCGTGACTCCTTAACCCTTATCTGACTTTGGGAAAGATAGGTTGGAGCGCTGCTATAGTTAAACTCGTTAGCATTTGCCCGGCAGAAATAAATGGTAGAATTTAGTTCTGTAGTGTTAGTAAAATAAACATCTTGCAGTCGGTTTCGGATAGCGTCTGCGGCTCCGGAGATTGAAGAACTAACAAGAAGCCTTTCTACGCCCCAGCCGGCAGGTCCAGAAGAAGCGGTTGTCATAATAATCTGACCACCGGTTTCGTTGTTGACCATAGTGTTTTTACATATGCCACCACTAGCGACAACCTTAAACAGAGAAGAAGTTAAAACCGCAATACCGGCTTGATAAAAGATAAGTCCGACAGCTTTTTCGCCCTCAAATGGTCTAGCGGTGTTTGCGCCGGTGTCGGCGCTTGTTCCTGTAGCATACAATATGTTATACTCACCGGCTGGTGAGTTTGTCTTAAAGCTATTTGTTGTGCTATAAGTATCTCTGACTCTAGCTGTTACTTCGGTGTGTCCAATTCCCGTACTTCCGGTTGGGTTGAGATTGAAGTCCATCCGGAAACTACCTTTTTGAATTTCATCTTTTGTCAACAACCTTGAGAAGTTAAAGAAGAAACATTCTTGTAGTTTAGATCCGTCCGATAAATCGCCGTCTTCGTCAAACTGTCGGATACTTCCTGTCTGATCGTGACCGACGAGAACTTGGGCCAGAGTGTTGTACATCTGAAGCTTCTGTCTGTTTTGCGTGCTTTTTGAACCGGATACAGCAGAGCCAGAAGAATATCCTACCGTAATATCAAAAATATGATTTGCCGAAGAGCTTAGGTATGGATAATCATACACACTCTGGAACATCCCATGGGAATAGTTTTTGATGTTTAGGTCGGAATAAGTTCCCGTAGTAATTGTTCCCGTGATCGGGATCGCTTCATGAAGTTTTGTTCTGGTCGCTTGTGTATCGGTGCCCAAAAGTGTTTTAAATGACGTAGCCATGTTTTTTCCTTTTATACCTTCTTGATAAACCTAACGGGAATATCCACTCTATATCCCGTAGTAAATCCAGTTAGTCTGATGTTTGTGTCGATGTATCTGAATTGTGAGTTGCTGGTGACATAGTTTGCGGCTGTGGTGCCACCAAGCTCATTAAACAAAACGTTGCTGGTAGAGAGATTTTCGCTGGCAAGAAGCCGGAAAGAAAGGCGGGTACCGTAGCGGCCGCCGCCAGAATCACCTATAACGGAAAATGTATCTGCTGGCTGTTCTGGATTTGTCGAAACATTAAATGCAGCAATACCAGGGGCATTACCCGCAGGCGCAGCGAAAAATTCGGAGTTAGAATTCAGAGAGATATAATAGCTAGCAATATCGTCGTCGTCCACAAAAGATGGGCGGGCAACAGTCGTACCGTCAAGAGACAGAATCTGTGACAAACGGTTGTCCATCTCTATAAGGTACTGTGTCTCTCTAATGGGGTCGTTTGGACCAAGAGACGCCACAGACAAATTAACATTATCTATGCCCTGATCAAAGACCATGGCCTGCCCAGATGTAGCGAACGTTCTGTTCCCCCTAAGGATTCCGATGTTTGTCCTGAATGGGGCTGTAGCGTCAGCGGCGGTGGCGAACGTGGCAGGATCAGAGGTTGTATAATCTGCCGTGACCAAATATCCGCCAACAGGAACGTCAGTGAACGTTGTCGTGTTCTTATCTATTGTTTGAGAAAGTTTATCGTTGTTCTTAATAACGGGCAAATACAAAAGATCGTTACGAGAATAAGATACTAACCTGCTTTTCATCGTAGAAGTATTATTTGTAAATGCTTCGAGGACCGGTGTCTGCAAAATGTTTAAGTCATAGTATGCGGAACCGCTAGGGTGTATTCCTTCTAGACTATTTGCGTTTCTGTACAAGCCGTAATCTATTTCATCATCTGCAAGAGCGAATTTTGCTATACGAAAACTTCCATCAGCCGCAGCTAATCGTTTTCTGCCGGTGTCAGTTAACACGGCGTCCAGTATAATATCACCGCTATTGTCTAAAAATCCCATTTATGTTTCCTCACGTTATAACTATTGCGTGGCTTTATTAAGTAGTATCCTTTTTCTGTTTTTAGTCATTTATAAAAACAGCATAAAATGCCGACATCTAATCTGATTCTTGTTTTATCTTAAAAGAAGTTTTTATATCTATTTTCCGTCCCGTGTCGGTAGAAGTGATGCGGATCAAGAAATCGTTATTGTCTATTCTGTTCTCTGTATCAGACTCCACAAGACTTCTCACAGATGTTTGAATATCGCCCTCACCAGAGTCTAAATAAGGCATCGACTGAATATCCGAAGCTTTAATCTCTAAATATCTGGTGACCTTTTTCGTCGGCTTTTTAAAGCGTGCTTGCTGATCCTTCACATTCACCACCTCTATCGAGGGATACACACCAATGGTCTCTGAATCAATCTTTACTCGATGTATAGCGGTAGGGTTAGATGCATGACCATGGACGTCCACCAGCCTAAATGTATAATAATATACTTGATTTTGTAAGATATTATCAAGAAGATCAAATGATCTCGCATAATCGCCGCTGGGGTCACTTGGCTCCAGAGTCGTGTCTAGGGTTTTGTACAACTTGTTTTTAAACGACTCATACATCTCCCCCATAGAAGACGCCATTTCATCAAGTTCTGTAGTCCGGAAAATTTCTACTTTCTTAATTTCATTAAACCCCTCTGTCCGGAATTCTAAATGTCCGGGGGGGAGGGTATAATTTTCAACTTGTCGAAGGTCATAGGCAAGGCTTTCAGCTTTCCGCTTATCTTCGTCAACAAGTGGTATAAATTCAACAGTTTTATCGCCGACTAATGCGCCATCAGTTGGGGATAAATTTATTAAGATTCTGTTTTTGTCACCTCGGTATGGCAATATGGATACTTCTGGAGGCATGGGCGGTCGGTCAACTACCTTTGCATAAGGGTACGAAACTCCTCCCATCTCTCCGGCAGACACGCCTGCGTATGTCTGGAAATATGATCCCCGCACCCCAGTTGTACGGGCGAGGGCCGTAGCATTTTGTAAAGTGTAGATTGGGTACTCAATAATTTTTAAGTTTGGTATTGTCTCAACGTTGAAAGAAAAATGTATTGTCTTGTTTCGGTAGTCCGCAAAAGCTTCGTCAGAATTGGGTAGCCATAGACCATCCTCAGAATATGAAGCCTCAAAGGCTTCCGGTGTCATTCCCTGTCCTATAGGCTGTCTTTGCTTCGGGTAAATAGCAGATCGGGTCCTGAATCTAAAACTAGACCCGTACACAATATCGTAGGCATACAATTCGTAAAGATACCTTTTGTCATATTTAACCTGCGTATCAATAAATTTTATAAGCCGGGCTTGGTTTGAGTTCGGGAAAAAATAGTTTTGTATTATTTCGCCGCCATCAGCTTCTTTTTTCACTAGCTTATATATTATGGTCTCTGTTTCGCACATAACCTTGTCTTTCGTTAACATCAAATCTTGATATTTTACAAGTTTTTCGTGGGCGATTTCGAGGGCCTCGGCTTTAAATGTTTCAAGTAGGGAGCCGAGATCTGCTTCACTAATTGTTGAACTTGGTGTTGAGATGATTTTATCACTCTCGGAGTGTCCCTTCATATCCTCTATCCAGTCATCGAAATCATATACCTTCAGCCCTACGTTGTCCCGTTTAGTTCTAACCATTGTTGGGATAAAATCATCGCCCCTTTCGGACCTTGTTCTATCCTGCATTGCGCTTGACCACAAATCTCCTGATTCAAAGTTTGATGCAACTAATCCCGTAGAATGTATTGTGAAATTCTTAAGGCGAGGTGCAGACGATGATACAAATGAGTTTATAAGATTAGTGGGAGATAGCCCCAGTCCTTCAAATTCGTTACGAGTCCTGGGATCGTCAGGGTTTAGAAAAAGCTGCCCAAGATCTCCTAGGGGGCTGAAGCACGGAATACCAACTTCGATATACATTGGAAAATATTGTTTATTCTTATAAAGATTGTTATACATGTCTAACTCGTTTGAAGGAGTTACTTGGTTGTAAAATCTTTCGGCCGTTCGATTTGTAAAATCAATAGTGATGTTGCTTCCTTTGACTGCCTCGGCGTACCTTTCCAAGTACTCCTCAAAGGATGCCCGTTCTTCTGGGGAAAGTTGTTCTCCGGTGGCGTTGTTGCCCAATAAAGGTAAAGTAAATTTATCGAACTGATCAAGCGTTATAACCTTATCGTACAGTGTTTCGGCATACAGATCGCCGGCCTCTTCGCCTTCTCCGGCACCGCCAAGCTCAACTCGGCGTGTTCTTTGCTGGAATCCTCCGACGTTGGTACCTTCGGGGTCTGCCCTAAGACGTAAAAAATTAGCGCTGTCCTCGGTCATCTCCGGATCAAAGGATTTTCCCCGGAGACCCGGCCCTTTTGATCCTTGAGCAAGACTATAAATGTACATGTTCGGGAGGATTGCTTCCGGAAGTATCTTACTGGCAGCTTCGTAATTTGCTTTATAATAATTATACTCAGGGTTTACATAACCACCGCCATCTTCGATTACTTCGGCGGCTTGGAGGTTGGTATGCTGCCACCTCTCGGTGAGTTGGTTTTGTTCATTCCGGCTTCGTTGGGCAGGAAAGTTGCCTGATGCTTTTTTCATCATACTCGTAAACCTATCCATAACCCAAGGAGCTTTGGTGGCAAAATCAAAAAATTCATATTCAACAAAGTTATTCAATGCTTGGCGAAAAACATACCGACCGTCGTTATGAAGAAAGTCTCGTTCCTCGGCACCTTCTTCCAATTGCCTGTTTAGATAGCTACGAACAACGTTGTCTAGTACGATATTTTTCTGAATATCCACTGGTCCTCGGCGTCCGCCGTTATATCCATTTTGGATGATTGAGCGGCATGCCAAATAAACATGGTAGCTATTACAGGCAACAGCGCCGAGGCGGGAGAACATGCTACTGTCGTTTTCTGGGATTTCAAAACTAATGGTGTCTTCACCGTCAATTTCTAGTTTACGAATATGAGATTGGTTAGAGTCGTGTGGATCATAGGCAAATGCTATTTCTTTAGCGTAGTCCATGGGGGGGCCGTCGCCAGGAACCCCGGCGGCTCGGAGCATACGGAAAGTAAGTGTCCCGTCTTTTAGCCCTCTGGTATGGGCAGGGGTTTGGAGTAGGGTTATATACGCCTGTGGTAAAGTAACCATCGATGCGTCCAATATCCCCTGTCCAAGCTGGGGGGCTGCCTTCTGGGCCAAATCTATCATAGCTTTTGCCATATTGAAAGGTTGAGGGTCAGTATCTCCTTGTCCCCGAACTTGGGGTAGCCTATTCAATATTACTAGTTGGTTGCGGAGAGTCTTTCTATCCGGGTCGTTAACATCCCAGGCTTTATTTGGCGGTTGAAGTGCGTACACGGCTTCGTCGGTCATGAGGCCGCCGACCACTACTTTTTTATGGTTCACCGCCAAAGCCCACTGAACTGCCTGGTCTTGTTCTTGGTTCGGGTTGGGGTCGGCGTTTGAGGGTGCCCATACATTGAGGCGCTCGCCATTGCTTATGATACGACGACGGCCTGGATAATTCCACCTGATGTTCACTGATCCCGCTGGTTCGTATGTCCGCCAGGCTGTGGCATCGGGGTCAGCATGGATGCCGCCGAAAGCTTCACGAAAACTTGCCGGAAAACTATCACCGCCCAAGGTCACCCTTCTGTAAAGATTTGGGTTTTGGTTAGGAACATCTTCGCCCAGTTTAAACCACATTCTAATTGGGTCCAGCGCTCCGTTGTTAACATAGCGTTGTGAATAGCTCTCCATGGAGATGCTTGTTTTGTCTATTTGGTCAACAGGACGATTGCGCAGGGGGATATTTGCACTTCCGGGGGATGATTGGTGGATAGAATATCGGTATGCTGCGTTAGCCGGATATCTATTTAGTAAAGTTCTTCTGTCTAAAATTTGTCCGTGGGCGGTTTCCGCATCAAGCAGCGCCAGAACTTCATCCATGTTTTCCCTAAATTGGTCGGCGACCCGCTGCATTTCGCCCTCGGCGTTGCGGAGTCTTTCTAATCTTGCTATTTCTTCTGCGGTTAATTCTGGTTCTGACAAGGTTCTATCCCTCTGCTGGTTCTAAAATAAAATACCTATTGTATATAGGCAAGTCAAACAAACCAACTTCGTCAATGGGCATTGTAGTCCCGATATCTTGTTCGTTTAAGTTTCTCATCCGACAAATAAATCTTTTGTCTAAATTTTCACGGTAAAAATCTACAGTAAACTTTTTCCAAGTAGGGAGTCCCCTCTTATCTTGGGAATCGCTTCTGGGTGCTCCAGATTCTTCTAGGCTTTCGAACCCAGATAAATATTCTAAAACAGCTATTTGTTTATAATTCATCCAAAAAGTTAAGAATTTCGCATAGACCTTCATGGGGTCTTTTACATTCTTGTATGGAGGAAAAGTATCGCCAGGATAAATGTTACTTATCATTTTATCAACTGTGGATATGTCTTCGTCCTCTAACTTAAATCTAACCGCATCAAACCCTGTTCCAAATGACATTCGATCCGCTATATTTGCTATAATAAACATAGACTTAAATTGGTTTGGCATTTGCGAATACCTGCCCTCGATCAAGGATTGTATATTTTCGGCCGAAACATCTATTTCTTTTCCAGAGTTTATCAAGGAATTAAAAGTTTTCTCTTCGTATTTCTTTTCACTTTTTGTTTCTATTGGCGAGGTCTCTAGTTCCCCTAAAATATTAAACATTAACTTAACAGGGGGGAGAGACTTTTTGCTTTTTCTATCAGCATCCTCATCCTTGGCTGATGGTATGCCGAAGTTTTTTGGTTTAAAGGGAATGTCCGTAAGGCTTATAAAAGATTTTGCATTTTTTGATTCGTCTGACTTGCCCCCTAGGAAAGTTTGGAAGAGGTCTGGTGAAAGCTGTAGCTTTCCTTTGATGCTTTGTGATTTTTGTTCTTGCATATTCGCTGTATTTCTACTAATTCTTTCGGGTGCAAGCTGTGCAAATTGGGGGGTTGCCCCCTCTTCAAACAAACAATCATGAAAAAGCAAAGCGTCTTTTATAGAAGTCGTCATATCTTTTTCTTCTGTTATTTCTGGAAGCTCATAAAAAGGCGAAAAATCCTTTGTCTGTTTGCGGATCTTTAAAATATCCAAAAACATTTGGGCATACCTGTTAATATCATACTGGGCTGTGTTTATGTCAGAATTAATATAGGTTGGTTGGTTCAGCGACGTTCTTCCAAATGTTTTTATTGTTTTCGGGGTAAAATAACTAAATGTAGAATTTCCATAAGTCCCTTGAGTTCCATCAGCTACAATTGACGGCGTGCCTTTGTTGGCATATGTCCCAAAATATTTATTAAATTCTTCATTAGCTCGGGCCTCAAAAAATTGCTTACTATAAGAAACAAGCCCAGGCTTAGTATTCTCATCAAGTGGTGGATCATGAGAAAGATAATCATATCCTAGATGATAGGTTTTTCCATATTCAAACACCTCGGAGAAAAAATGTTCTTTCTCAAGCAACACGTATTTGGTCTGTAAAATTCCTCTTTGTTTTAAACTTATGCGCCGAACACTGCCGTCAGTTCTGGCTCCATTTGGTAACTCGACATTGATTATTTGCTCTATGAGGCTGGTCAAGCCTCTAATGTAGGAAGAGAGTCTAAGGAGACCATCGACGGAGGGCTGATTGACCAGAGAAGAAAGTGCTTGTCCCAGCGGGCTCATAAGTACATCTTCCTCAGGGTCAACAGAAGAGATTAGTTCAAATTTACTAGAATAGGAGATATACTTTGTAATGATGCCGTTGATCATGCCTTCCGCACTTATGCCATCAATCCCTATTATAGAATAAGGAACAACTCTTTCTGTCCCCATTCCATTAGCCAAGCCGTGACCAGATACTATAAGCCCTCCTGGCGGATTCTCTTCGCCGGTGATAGCCGGTGTAGAATTTTTGATCAACTCGTATAGCCTTTGTACATTATTCTCCATACTAGACAAATCGGCAGCCATTCTTTGCAAATATGTCAAGGCAGGATCATTAACTGAGATTTTAACACCGTATTGAAATTTAGACATAGATTGGGTTTTTCTATTCTTTTCAAAAGTATCTATGCCTTGATAGAAGTCTATGTTTTCTTCATTTTGCTTGGTAGTCTCAAGAAAAACACTTCCAACTTTTATTGGAATTGATACAATTTCTTCGGGGAACATATAATCCGGTTCGATTTTTTTGTTCCTAGTGACCGTGCCCAAATCATTTGAGGAGATGGAGGTGTTAAAGGAAACTTGGTGGCGCTTTACACAAATATATTTTACTTCGGCGGTTTCGTTAGGTGCTATAACAGTTCCGCCACGAATTAGGTCGGCGGCTATCTGATCCTTGGAATACAAGACGGGGAAAGAACTATTTCTGGCCAAGAATGACCTCAGATCAAACGAGAACAAGAACCTTCCTATATCCTCCTCTCCTCTTGTTATCCAGAGGGGTGAGAAGTAATTTTTATCTTTTATGACGTCAGAGACCGGGCGCTGGTTTTTGTCTAGGCGTAAACTCTCTTTTAACCCATCAAGTACATCTTTGTACAAATTTTCTGCTGGGTTTTGCTGCTCTAATTTTAGTGTTTGTCGTCCGTCAACTAAAAGTCCGTTGTCTGGGGAGTTTTCTCTTTTTGTTTTCCCCGGTGGATTAGCGGCTTGGCCAGCAACTTGCACGCTATACTTTACTCTATCCCCGAGAACCACCCTTGAGTCTACGAACCCCATCCCAGACTGTATTGGAAAAGTTACCTGTCTTCTCTGCTTTTTGCCGGGTGACGGAGAAGCATCATAATAGATAAAAGCATGTAAGCTGAGGGTATTCATTTCTTCAACAGTACTTTTCGGCATTTTAAACACTAGCGGTTCCAGGGAGGCTTTGCCAAGAGATTCTTCTAGCCTAACTACGGGAATGCCATTTGCATCCCTCTTTAGGGATTCGAGTACTGGCATGTCCATAATGACAATATCCGATAGTTTAGACTCTTGGGGGTATCTTAAAATATTAGATTGGCTCCCCACTAGTTTACTTGTTAGACTTCCGACAGAAAATGGTCCCAACTCGTTGAGGATGCTAACTACAGAAGTACCGTTGGGCGTGTATTGAATCATCTTTGTGATAAAGGCTTCAGAGCCAGGTATTCCCTTTGTCGCCATTATGTCACTTTGATATTCGTTAAGCCGCTGCGAAATAAATTCTAAGGCTGCCGAGCTTTTTCCATAGCAAGCTATGAGTCTGACTCGATATTTCATATTTCTGGGTGTCTTTTTTAAGAACCACCAGTTTTTATCATATTGCTCTTTGACGTTCTGAGTCAAGCACAAATTTACAGAAATATTAAATTGGTCCTCAGCGTCTGGCTCTATGGAAACTAAATCAACCGCCACAGAGGGGTTTATGTTTGACAGGAATCTTTTTCCAGAGGCCCCCAGTATTTCTGGACTATTGAGGGGGAACCTGTTATTTTTTAAGTCTAACATTCTTCAGGTCCTACCACTTTGCCGGATCTATACAGTGTGTCGCCTGGAGGCTCTTTTTCGAATTCGATTTCGTCATCTGCCCTGACGGACAGGTAATATTCAACGTAGTCGGGACCCATACGAGGAAAATGACTTCCAACTAGTTCCTCGTCGCCGTTCAAATACCTGGCGAAACCTTCTGTAGTAGATTGAGCTTTCAACATGTCTGAGCTTTTTGAATTGTCTCCTATAAAATCTACCTTGACTAAGTCTTCAGAACCCTGTTCGTCTGTTTTTATTTTATAAACCTCGACCTCAAAATTGCCACTTGATTTAAAGATAGTATTAATTTCTTGGATATCTATAAGGATTTTATCCTCTTTCTCAAGAGTAAAAATAGGTATTTCAACTTGGTCGCCGTTATTGTCCTCGAATACCCCATTGGACACAGAATATTCCAACTGTAAACTAGAAGTAAGAGTTGGGATTCCCAACGCTTTATAAGAATATGTTCCACTAAACGGCATTCCAGTTTCCATACATTTTATATCCCAGGCCGGCATATGTTCATCCCACGGACTACTCGTCCCTAAAGATCTGAAATATTTAAGATTCGCCGGATTGACGTTATCGAAAGTTGTGTTTGTAATATTGGTTGTTGCCTCAGAACTTGCACCCATACTAGAAGTAAAGTGTGTTACAAGTTCCAGTCTCTGCATCTCTTTTATTCGAGTAACAATACTGTTCTGTTCTTCGTAAAAGCCACCGTGTGCCGAGAGTGCTGTGCCAGAAGGGGAAGCATACACAGAATCATAAAGAATATCATCATCATGAAAAGAATAATAAGAAGGGGAAAAATCTCCCCTAGAGAATTTATGCTTACCATAGGCAGTAAGTTCCATCTGAATCACTTCTTCTTTTTTGTTAATAAACTTTGCCATGTATTAAATATCTCTGAACTTAAAAATAAGTATCAATATCCTCAGAATCCGCCGCCGCCGCCAAAGTTACCTCCTCCGAAGTTACCTCCGCCGCCGCCACGGTTTCTGTTTCCGCCGCCGTTGAGGTTAACAACCATCGGAACTTGCAAGTTAAGATTAGGTACAAGACCTCTAGGTTGAATGTTTGGAGAAACAATTGGTGCTATGTTTACATTAGGAATTGGTGCTATGTTTACATTAGGAATTGGGGCTATATTTATATTAGAAATTGGAGCTAGATTTGGAATCAGCGGAAAGTTAGGCAACGAAGCTACTGATATAGGTGAAGGCAAACTGATGGGCGGTGGCGCAAATACTAAGTTTTGCATAATTTTTAGATCAGGTAGCAATAGACTTTTAGACTTTATATTTTCGATATCAATATTCGGTTGAGGAGCCTTATTTATTGGGTTGTTTTCTCTCTTCTTGTCGAACTCTTCAACTTCTCGGGACAGTTCCGGTCGGAACCCAACCTTTGTACTAATTTTTGCAGACTCGATCAAGGAACAATAATCATAGGGCCAGTTGTAAGTATTTCTTCCTTGACCAAGTTCCTCTACATGATATAATCCCTTGGTGTATATATTTTTTCTGTCCCGCAAAAAACGTTGATGTTCGGAGGGGATATCGTCGCCCACATATCCAAATATGTTATCGAACGCCAACGATCCGTGGCCTTCGTTAATCTCTTCTATCATCATTGTTGTGTAATCTGTCTGACCACGTTGTTTAACCTTGAGGATAAGCCATCTAATTTCTGGCTGGAACCCATCCTCGATACCCATGACCTCTGTGTCGATCAAATCAGGACGAGGGTGTCCGCTTCTGGGAAGTCCGAGTTCAAGCTCTTTTCTTAATATCTCAGGGAATACTGTTTCGACTTCCTCTGATTTTTCTCCTGGCATGTAGTGGTCAATGGCCGTCACGCTTGTCTTTAGCGACTTTCCAATGTCTGGCATAACGTTTTGCCACATATCTGCCAAATCTTGTCTAGACAATTCAACACTATGCTCCATCAAATAAATGATCGGTGCTTGATATAGATCGTTACCAACGAGCAATGAATCGTAGTCGTCACCACCAAAAGGATTTATAAGGTTTGAGGTCTTCGGGTAATTGGGCGGCAATAAATCTACCAACGATTTTCTTAGAGATGGGGGGAAAGAATATTTTGTAAATGCTCGTCTAAACTCTTTTATTTTTGGTCCCAAAGAATCATATGGCGCTTTCAACATCATGGAGCGCATCTTGTCAGACTCGCTGTCGTAATAATATGGTATTGCCAAAATAGCCTCAGACATTGTCTTTTCACTATCTTCAGCTAATTCTCCAATACGTTTAGCACGGGAAGGGTCCCAAGCATTAGCCGGCATAATTTCTGTCTCATCAAACCCGACAAGGCTGGCCAAAGAAGCAATTTCTCGACCAGACCGAAGGACTGCCAAGGAAGCTTTCTTGCACGGTTTTACAAATCCTGTTGCCGTAGAGAAAGATCCGGCTGATCCTGTCGGGTTGCCGACCAGTCTAAACTCGGTAGACGCTTCATCTATGTCTGAAATGTATAAATATATTCCCTCATTTTCTCTTGGCATAAGCCCATATTGGTGCCACATGCCCTTTGTTCCCATGTCAAAATTCCCCACCTCAAGACTTGATGAGAAATTGTAAGGGTTTCCTGTTGGGTCCCCTGAGATGCCAGAGCCAGAGAAATCTAAAGTAGGGCATTCCCACTTGGGCATAATAACCCATTTGTTTGGGTCCAGCGGTTTTAGTTTAGAGCCGGCTTCTGACGGGAATAGATTATCAATTACTACAGATGCGTCCAAATCTTGACGGTTTTGCCATGCACGGTTCCATCCATAAAATGGAGTCCCGTGACAATCGACTAGTTCATTTTCTTCATTTGCAAAAGAGCCAGAATCAAAATCATAATAATATCCGTTTGAATTTAAATACTCAACAGATACATCACTGCTGTTTAAGATCTGTGCTAAAGAAACTTCTGCGCTTGATTGGGGTGTATAGGTTATTCTTACCAAACTTGGTCCATAATAATATGTTGGGGTGAACGGCGCAAACTCTCCTCGGTGATATGGCCAGTTCTTTCCTTGTGGGTAAACTCCGCTGTCCACAGAAGATGTTGTTGCCGGAACGCCGCCGCCCTGCTGCGCTCCTATTTCCCAACCAAAAGACCCTGTTGAAGTAGGTGGACCAAAAGCATACGGATTATTATAAAGATTGAAATTATCCGTCTTCTTAAGACCAATCTCCATGATATAAGCTTTAGTATTGGAAACTGCCATTTTGTTAGGATCAACTTGAGAAGTCTTCTGTACACCAGCGGGATCTGTTTTGGCTCCCTTGCTTGGAACTGATCCTACAAATTTTGTCATATATCCACCGGATTTTTTCTTCTTTAGGAAAAACTGCGGCACATTTGCTAAAAAGTTGGAAACAGACATTCGATACAAAAGGTCACTAAATGTTTTTGTGGTGCCCTGTGGGGTAAGTCTTGTTTCCGTTATTCCTTCAATTGCTCCAGAAACTTCTATGTACAGATTATCATTAATATCAGAACAAACAACCCTTGATTTATCTGGTCCAATATGCTCTAAGGGTTTTAATATACCCTCGAATGGAATCACGTCGGACCAAAAGAATTTCATCGTATCGGGGTAGCGACCCCAATCAAAGTTTGTAAGATTTCCCTCGACCCTTCTCCTTCGATTTCCTGGCATCATACTCGGTACTGTTGCCTGATAAGCTGGGACGCCGATAACACTGAAACCGCCCACGCTCTGAGTGTGTTGCATGAGAACTCCACTAAGGCATCCGTGTAGCGGGGAAAAATAATTTGAGGCGGGTCCTTCGCCGGATCTAGATATGGAGTCTAGACCGCCGATGCTGGTAGTAGTGCCTGTAAGAAATTGAGCGCAGCCTTGTCCACCGTTAGCACCGAAGAGGCTTGCAGGTCCGCTGTGCAATCTAAAACGTCCCTCAACATAATACTGCCCGTTGAAGCCACTGCCGTCGGCTGACGCCGTCGTCGCCGAATAGCTCTCTCTTCTGATTGGGTATTGCACTCCTATACCAGATTTAATTGAATTGTATAAAATACCCGGAGCATAAAAAGGTCTCGATAAGATGCGCCACCGGGATGGCAAACTTGAAGAAGCAGGGACTTGTCGGGTGTCAGCGGAGGCATCGTACGAGGCGCTTGCCGCAAATAAATCTCCGCAGCCGCCGTAAAACTTGGCAAATGGTGCATAAGATTGCGAGAACAAAGTAGCTATCTGAAGAGTTCTGTTGACTGGGTAAAAACCATCATATGGCAGAAGTTTCATTATTGCTTTCGACTCTATCCCAAAATGACGGGGGCGTTTATTAAATTCACTATCTTTCGACCCTGGCGACATGAATGGTGAAAGATATTCTATTACATCCGTTGTTCCGTATCGTGGCATAAAGTCGGCATGTGAGCCATTATAGACATTTTCACTAGCTCCGGTCAATTCAAAAGATGCCGTGACCAAAGCTGTTATAGAAGATAATTGGTCGTAGGAGGGTATCAGTTCGCTGATTCTAAACTCCGGAATTATGCTGTGGTCTTGTCCTTTTAAACGAACATCTTGGATATACTCTTCATACGTTTCATACATCGGTGTTCTAGGGGGAGCAAGTTTTGCTTTGTCTGCTCCATCAACAAATCTCCTCTCGCTTGCAGCGGTCCACGGTGGCATAGTTATTGCGCCGCCAGGTGCTCGGCGTTCTAAAAATACAGCGTAAGTATTGGGCTTAAGGGCTGGGTTTCCCAAATAAACTGTGCTTGTCCCAGACCTTAACGAAGGCACATTGTAAACGTACTGGGAGCTATTAAGGCTTGATGTTCCGGGTATGCCGTTTCTCTCTTTCGACAGTTCATTCGCAGTTCCGCTGAGGACTCTTCCGTAGTGAGTCATCATCAACTCACCGGCTGCGTGGGTGCCCATGAAAGAACCAAGAACGTTAATGTCGTTAGAAGTAGATCCCGAAAAGTTTCTCTCTAAATAAGCCATACTAGCGGGGTCAGAAAAAAGATGAGAGTCTAAAGGCCACATAGAGCCAGTTCCGGGGGCATTTGCAACATTTTGATAAAATACAGGAGCCTGCTCGTCAAAACGAACTGTGTACCCTTGTGATGTGATGAAAGGGGATACAAGTCTGTTGTGTTGACTGTTGCCTTGTCTGAGGTAGTCTATTGCGGGGGCTGTGTCGCTTGAATCATCGAAAGGAATGAAGTTATATTCGTAGAGAGATGGACGATTGCCGGCGCTTATCTTTAAGGCATTTGGCAGAGTTACATCAGATATTTGAGTTGCTGCTCCCATGGTACCAGATATGTCATTCCTCCAAGAATCTTGAGAAAATGCAAGTCTCTGTCTAGTTCCAGAAAGATATGTGTATCTCTCTCGTGGGAATATTGTTTCCGAGTAAACCATCATTTTTATAAGTTCGGCACCCGTGGTGTTTCTTTGGACTTTATCTACATAATTGTCCCTAAGAACTTCGTATGGTCTTCTTATCTTTCCGGAATTATATCCAGCTTTTTCTCCAAGTTTTATATTTATTTCTTTGTTCGCAAATCCTTGGAGAAGGTTTCCGTAAGAATATTTTAAAGTAACATCCACCTTATCATCATAATTCGTTTTCGCCGGAGTACCTCGTGTTGTTTCAATCTGGTGTATGATCGGCTTATAACGAGAAGTTATTGGGGGCTCAACGTATCTCTCTGAAAAGCTTGAGGTTATAACACCCGTGAACCTGTCTGTGTAGTGCCGGCTTTTTGTAGACTCTTGCCAGCCCTTGGTGCTAGGGGTTGATATGAATCCCTTGCTTGAAGGTAGTCTCAAAATTCGTTTTGTTTCGTTGACTGGGGCGAATTCATAAACATTATTTTTTGCATAATAAACAGCTTCGGAGGATTGTGCAGCCCTTGTCTGGCTCCATGGAGCGAAGCCCCTATTATTGACCCATCTATAGTTTGGTTGCCCAGAAGATGCAGTGAATACGGATCCTATCGGATTCCGTTCGAACGCATCGCTTCCCAAGGTGAAGTCTACAAAATAGGAGACGAGGGGGGAGGTGGTCTGACCTGTTGTGCCGGCGATGCTTGTATTACCGGAGGTGCCAACAGCAGACTGTGTCAGGCTTATAGTAGGCCATTCCCCTAAGCCAAAATCTACGGAGGCTGCTGTGTTGGCCTCGATGCCGATTTCCCCGTAAGTATCCTTGGCGGCTCGTAAACAAACCAGTTGCGAATCTCTGATTGCCGCCAGTGTAGTTGTTGAAGCGCCCACACCCCAAGTATAATTTCTAGTTGAGTTTCTAGTAAAAGAGTTAAGGGCGATAGGGGAACCGGCAGTCGATGCTGCGAGTGTAAGGACCAATCCGGCAGAATCTGTCAGTATCGTAGTGCGTCCGTACCACTCTGTGCGGTCGAGGCTAGCAATAGCAATCAGCCCAGCTTGTCCAACGGTGCCTGGTACAACTCCAAGAGAAGCAGTAACCCTGTATATATCAGATGGATACCTAGACCCCGAAAGCATATATTGTGAAAATGTCGCCGGGTTATCCGATCCGGATACCATGTCCTTGAACCAGTTTGTCCTGTCTGCCTGCGGTATTGGTCTTGTTACAAAAGCGTTGTCATACTGATAGTTCTGCCGGTATAATTCATTATTGGCCCCACCAGAACCAACATGGTCGGTGGAGCCTATTACAACCCGGTTTGTTGCGTTTCTTTGTGTCTTGTGATAAGGAGATGCTTTTGCTATCTGCTTTGGATCAACCTGCATTGCTATTGGTGTAATCCCAGTAACTTCTGAGAGTTCTTCTGTAAAGTTTGTGCCTATAATTTGATCATCGAAATCATTTTTTCTCAGCGATACAATTACCGTAGTACTACCGCCAACAGATGTTGATGTGTTAGATAAAACTGTATACTTAAAAGGATTGGATAGACTACCCACCCAGGCGGTCAGACTTATAGATATCGCCATTGCTAAATCAACATCACCAGCACTACCCGGACTTAAACCATTAATACCAATTTCAGTGGCGGTAGAATTTACTGTCAGCACAGTACTGTCAGTTTCTGCCTCGTACGCATCTCCGTCTGGTGTTATGAATTGTAGAGGCTCTCCATCAGCAAATTGAGCATTTGATAAAAACAAGGACGCAGATGGATATCCAAATTGCTGTACCCCCTCATTTAAAAAATCAAGAGCTACCTGAGAGTTCGTATTGTAGGATGGTCCGGTGTAGGAAACAGTATCAGAATTGTATGGAGAGATTGGAGTAAAGTCACGCATTATCTCATCGCTAGACCCCGAGAATCCTCCCCAGTTGACATGGGCAGCCAGTTCTTTCAGGTAGGGCTTTCTCGTGTCAATATTTCTAAATGGTAATGCATTGTTCGGTGAATATTGATCCGAAGGAATATCCCTAAACTGTTGATTTGAATCGAATTTCCCGCCGGGAGAAGAAAATCGGTTGGTTATAACTGTTTTGTTGCGGCGCAATGACCCAGAATGTTGATCTACGGCAGATCCGAAGGGGCCACGTTGTCTTGGGTTATAATAATCGGCAGATCCGCTTCTGTCAAGGGACATCATACTGATTGATCTTAAGAATGGAGTTGGAATAGAACCAGTATAATAAAGATTATTATGGAATAAGAAATCCATATTCGCTGAGGAACGGTCAGAAGTTTGTAGAACTTCGTAATTCTCTGCAAAGTTTCCTATAGGGTTGACACCACCGGTAACGACACCATCTAGGTTTTGTAAATTTGTTCTTATGTTTGCAATATTAATGGGCGATGCTGCCCCCAGCGTTCTACGATAAGATCCTTTAGGGATGGTGCCTGTGACCAGCGACCGAATTCTTCCCTTAGTTGGGTTGGTTGCCAGAAACTCAAGAACGAAAGCTTCTTTGCGGTCAGACTGTCGTAGTGGTGAAACGTGTCTACTTTGCAACCCGCCAACGTGTTGGTAGGTAAATGGTCCCTGGAGTGTTTCTGCCGGTTCGTGCAGGTTTGTGATTATGGTGCCGGTCAGTCCATTGTTTGTAACATCTGCCATATAGCCAGTATCAACGCTTGAACTATACGCTGTGAATGGAACCAATAACTCGCCACCATAAACTTCATTATCATTAGTAGCTGCAAATACAGTCTTTATTTTTACTTTTGGATCAGAGACATCTGTGGTGTCCTTGAACTCTCTAAAATCTCCAAAAGTTATATCTCTAATACTAGGATATTTATAAGTCCCAGGAGTTTGTCCAATTCCTTGGCTTTTGTATACAGAGCCACCAATCTTTACAACCTTGCTGGCAGTTATTTCTGATTGTAATACGCTCAGAATTTGTTGCTTGGCGGCGTTTACGCCGGGGACCGAGGAGGAGATCGTCGGATTTGTTCTTTCGGCCTTATACTTCCACCAAAAAGAGTGTTCGTTTTCTTTTTGAGGAGAAGACGGTAATGGCGCTCTTGTTTCCGTATACCGAACAATCCCAGCTTGGGCACCGTAAGCCTGTTGAGTTAGCCCGGCTCTAGCCAATGGCTGTGATCCCATTGTCCCTCTTGCAAAATCTCCGCCAGGGGGGAACGTATTTTTTCTATCCCCTAGAAATGTATATTTATATTTTGGTCGCTCTAAGAGATGGCTTTCGACAACAGTACGAACTCCTTCGGCATGAGGAGATGACGCTGGATATAATTGCTCAACGACATCTCCTATCGAGGAGTCTATCCATTTATAATAACTGACATACTTTTCTAGGTCCGGAATATCTCCTACCTTATTAAAGAATATCTGCCTTAGTTTTTCCATAGACTTATAATTCGGTCGATAAATATTTACCGGTTCGCCTATAAGATTGTTCATTTCTTCTATAGAAGCGAAAAGCTGGAGCATTCTTTTAGAAATGCTAGCATACATGCTTTTTTCTAGGGCATAATAATAATCGGTGGGGCGAGCGGACGGGGAGAACACATTCGTATCAGCCGAAACCACCGAGATCATGTCTGTGCTTGAAGCATATTCAGGTAGTTGGGGCTCCTCTTTATAGACATACCCTTTTCTTACTGGGGTGGATGAAGCGACAAAGCTATCTCCACGTCCGGTATGTTGGCGTAGGTTTATATTGCTAAAGACTCCCTGGTATTGCCTATCATATGTATTTTCAGCGGAGCCGGAGGAACGATCCAAGACATTGAATTGTCCGCTTGGGTTACTTCCGGTAACATCTGCGAAGTCCCAGTTCAGTGCCAGAGTTTCAGCCCTAGGAATGTACATACCTGGGTTTCTTGCCTGGAATTCATAAGCATCTCTTGTGGGATTTTGGCGACCATAGGTGTCAACTTCTTTAGCATGAAGGTCAACAGTACCCGTTGGCAGTAGATCCGACCAATATCTTAAGCTGCTTGCTTTAACATCCGAGTATGCTTTTACAGATCCTGTGAAATTAGTCTTATGAGCACCAACAAATAATCTTTTTGCCGACGTAACAATATTTGATCCACTAGGATAGTCTAAAGATAAAGTTGTCTGGAAGGCGTTCCTTTTGATACCGGTGTCATAGTTTACGCCATAGAAAGAAAGCTCATATCCATCGCTTATGTCTATGAAGGAGCCCAGGATTCCTGTCGCAAGTTGATATTTTGTAGGGGTAACGCTTAAGGCAAAATTCCATTTTTGATTATCATATACGTTTTGAAAAATACTGGAAGATGCTATGATTGCTCCATCTCGATCCTGCACGACGAAATAAGCATCTTTTACTTTCTCTGGGGGAGAAAATACTTCAGAAAAAGGAGCCGGTGATTTAATCGCACGAACTTGGAGCCCCCAATCTTGGGCCGTGCCGGTGACCGTGGTATGCGTGTTGTACTGTATCCCCGTAGATCCAGTTTCCGGAGTATGAAAACCGAACAAAGAAGAAGTTATGACAGGGAAGTAATCATAGCCTAGGTTTAAAGTATTTTGGAAGGAAGGGAAAATTACTTCGCACTCGGTTGTAAAGCCAAATTCTTGTAAGGTTGCGCTGCCGCTGTCTCCGTAAATCGTTCCCCAGGCACCAGAAACATCAGAATTATAATATTGGTATACTGACCCGGTAACATCACCCTGATTTAATAGTCCTGTGAAATCCACATATTTTTTTGAACTTATTGCAGGCTTATATTGGGTTTGTAGTTTATACGAAGAATCAACACCATATGTGTTTAGAGAAACGATTCCTTCGTCTATACCAAAACACCTGATTGTGTTTCTTATAGATTTTTCATTTCCCTTTGATTTAAAAATATGGTTTAGATTGTTATAGAGGTTTCGATATATTGTATTTTTAACAGAAACAATATCCTGCTCAAAGTTAATCTGTTCATCTCTTTTAAAGTAGTTTTCTAAAATACCTGCATTTTCAAATAGGTCAGAGATTTCTAGTCCATAATTGCCGACAAGCCTATCGTTGTGAGGAAATTCCTCGATACTCCCTGTTGCGCTACCGCTGATATATCCTAGGTCTTTTATCTTAGACAGTTGCGATATCTGGAGGTGTAGGGTATCGAAATAGTTTGCGACTATCTGAGTTATGCTTCTTAGCTCTTGTGTCGAATTTTCGTCTTCTTCTGTTATCCAAGCAGGTATCGAATTGATAAGGTGAGCAGTATTAGAATAATCGTATTCACGGCCTAGGTCAGCTAGGTTTTTTTGAATAGTCGTTAAATTTGAATTTGGAGATCGTACAATTGGGTCTGCAATTTCCGAAACGCTATGAATCTGTCTTTCATCGAGGGCAGATCCATCTCGCCTAATACCCGAAGTCTCATACCCTCTCCAAGTTCCATTAGTTATTCTTCCAGAGTAATCTAAAACTATTTTATCAGTAGCATCAACACTAGTTGTGCCTTCGTTAAATTTATAGTAAACTCCCAAATCTACATTAGCTAAATACTTGTCTGCTCCGCCATGTACAGGAGCTAGCCAATATCTTCCAACCTCGGCGGCGTTACGAGCTTTTTTCCAAAACCTAAATTCGTCCAAAGAGGCCGAGAGCTTTCCGTATCCTTTATAGACCGTTCTCGCCAGTAAGGGAGATGACCCGGAAGGGGCGGCAACCAAAGCGCCAATGGCGGCTACCAAAGATCCTGTAACGAGGTCAACTCTTCCGGTATGACGACCAGACCCTGTTATATTTGTCTCCGTGTTGGCACCATCTACATAAAAATCGATTGAAGGGATTGAGCCGCTAGTGTTAAACACAAATGAATAAAAATTCCAAGTATCGTTTGTCGTGCTTAATCCGCCTGTTGTCGGCACCGACTGAGTTACAAAACCTGTTGCACCACTCATCATGGTAACCCTGAACCTGTCTTCAGAACCGGAAAATACTTCTATCCTTAATCTTCCATATCCGGACGATCCGGAGGCATACCCATTATGTACATCGAAAATTACTTGTTTATCAGATTGGGCTTCCTCGCCGGGAATACTCAGAGCTTTTTTATAGAAAAACTCCACCGTTGATCCGCTTATGCCACCAAATTCTAAATTGTTGGTCCTGTTTGAGCCAGTTGAATAAACAGTTGTTGCATGTGGTCCGCCCAGTATCTCAATATACTCTTTAGAAGAAGAGAAATATCCAGAAGAGCCAGAGGTTACTGAACCATATGTGTTGCCGAGAACGACGAATCCTGTGGAGGTGGGGTATTTGTTTTCAAAGACCCACTTTTCCAAAGGATTCATGCTATTATAAAAATCTACTTTCTCTAGTTTTGAACCATCGTATGGATAATTGTTTAAAACGTGGGAAAATGCATTATCATAATATTCTTCAGCAGATCCAAATTTAGCAAATTCCTTTGGGTCTGCATAGTCAACAGCAGGAAGATAACTTTCTTGTTTATTAACGCTGGCGGCTAATTGTTCAGAAGACTCAATGGCCGACTTAACATCGACTAAGGATGACTTTTTTAAATATTTCCCAATAGAACTTGCCTGCTTTGTTCTTTTAAATAACTTTTTAACGCTCATGTTTAATTGCTCTCGTCAATTCTGAACTTGAAAACTTCTGGCTGTTCCCGATACTGTCCTTGTAAATAGTAGCAGAATTGAATCCCATACGAATATCCAGGCTCAAGGTAGGAAGTATCTAGTTGGAAGTAACTTCCGCTTATGTCATAGGACATCCTAGTGTGAGAGTAGCTTCCTGTTCCGAAAGGGATTATCTCCATGTTATCTACCGTTCTAAATACTCTGTAATAAGAATCTTCGACTGTCTCTGGGTCAATCACCGAGGTTGCGATGTTATAAATGTTCGGTTGCCAATTTTTCTTTCGGGAAAAGACTCTAAGGCGGGGCTTTTGTCCCTTTATATACGAACTCCTTAAGTTTGTGATATCTGTTATATACTCGTCCTCATATATTAGTGCCTGAGCCTGTAAATCTTGAGGTTCGTATGAGCCTGTAAAGTATTGTACAGATCCTGAGTACCATACATCATATATAACATCCAAAGAAGAAGTACTGGCGAAGGAGCAAGTATATGTGCCCGTTATATCAACGCCATTTTCGACCAATAATGATGCAGTCACTTCTCTGACGGCGAGTCCATCCGAATCTATAAGATGTAAAGAGTGTCCTGTTGGTACGCCGAGGCTTCCCGAATATAACTTGACAAGAAGTCTGTTATGTAGTACGTTCGGAAGTAATTTAAGTTGACCCCTGACATTGTTATAAAGATAAAGAGTATTTAAATTGTCTGATGGTGTTGCTAGTGAGCTACTAATCAAAAAATTTGCCCGGTGATCTTTTCTTCCAGAGTCCCACCTAGCTTCGATATATGGCTGTTTAAAATGAAACTCGCTATTGCGTCCAAAAAACTTCTTTGTAAAAAATGTTCCCTTAGTCCCGGATATTACGGCGTTCGTGTGCTTCAGTATAAGTCCATGATTATGGTTACTGTCGGTTCTCCAACGATTTAAAGCGTAGTTCACGTCTAAGTCAATATCTTCCAGCCCACCAGAAAAATAAAAATTAGCAGAATATGCCGCTGCTGTAAGATAATCGCCGCCGGCCCAGGTCCAAGTTGATGAAGCAGAGGCGTTAACCCAGTTTGAAGCTCCGAGATCTTTATAGGCGTCCATGTCAAGCCCCGTACCTTCGTTCCAGTCCTTGTTTACAAGAGCTACTTCTAGGTTGTAACCCAACGGTGTACTGTCGGCGTGAGGAGCGTTAAACATTTTAAGGCGGTATTCCACACTAGAAGACGGGACAGTGCCATCAGAAATATCCGATAACATATCGTCTACAGGGAATTGTACTAAGATTCTTGACTGCTCCGCATTTCTTGCGTTAACAGAAGCTGAGGTTTGTCCATGAATAACAAACGCCTCTAAGATATCAGATGCCCCCATATTAGACCCGGTTGCACGAGTTAGAAGATTAGATTTAAACGCATTAGTTATTGTGTTGTCTTTTGTAGCGAAATATCTTTTTATTGCCATTATTTAATTACCCCTAGAATATCCTGATCGGGTAGTAAAAGTTCTGCTACGGCGTCTTCTGGAATATTAAGATACCTACCATCTCTTGAGAGGTTATCGTTGACCCGATAGTGAAGGGGGCTATACGCACCCCCGCTCTTGTTTACTAATTCTACCTTTACGGTGTCTACCACTCCCGGCACATCGTTTAAGTGCTTATAGATATCTGTGATGTACACCGGCTCTCCAAACTCATTTTTCACATTTAAGAAATCGTCTTTTAACTTTTTTACACAGGCTTGCAAAACCGAATATCTGTTTGCATCGACGTCAGCGATAACTTCAAAGTTTATTCCGTAATTTATAATTTTTCCGTCAAGAATATCAATTGTGTCGCTCATCATCCGGTATTGGTCAAGCCAAACTTTTAAATTTGTTTTTAATGCTTCGCTTGCCTTGGTCAAGCTTCCGTCTACATTAGAAGACAAAACATACATGTTTAAATTTCTGCTAGCAGATTGAGCATCTTTTATTATATTCACTCTTTTTACAGAACCAAACTTTCTTGGCATTCGGTATGACAAGTTAATATAGTCGGATTTTGTCACGGCCCTATTTTGAGAAGAAAAACTTCCATAGGCTCTCTGTTTTATTTCATCTGTTTCCAAATCTTCGGTATCGCCTAAAATAGGATCTTCGTTCTCTACTTCTAGTGAGCCGATGATAGTCTGAACCGTGTCGCCGGGCAAAGTACTTCTATCCCTAAACTGAATGTTTGAGGCAGCGACTTCTGTGATAGCCCCAACCGGAGCATTAACTGTCTCTACGCTGTTAGAGCGGTAAACAATTGTTAAAATAGTATCTGTAGGAACAACTCCAAATTTATCACTTTTTATAAGATTGGTAGGATCAAAGGTTGTATCGGAGACATAATTTCTCCCTGTGGTATTCAACACAACATCGGCCGGGTCAGCAATTGTGTCGCCGGTTAAGTTATCCTCCGACCCGTAGCCGAATTGTAAGAACGTGTCTCCGGTCCCATCAAATTCAACAACGTATCTCCTTGGGACAGGTTGTAGCTTCATGATGCTCCCAACGGTGTCCCTATCTGATCCGGTATTTATCGTCGGAACCAGTATGATATCTTGAGACAAGTGACCGACTTCGTAATAAACATTTCCCTGTGAATCTACTACAGAAATAATTTCGGATATATTATCAACATTGACCTTGAGCTTTAAGAATCTTCTATAGTCTCTAACTGTTATGTTTATCTGCCCCTGTTCTCCGGAGGAAACAGAGCCGTATGCTTTGATCGCAAACCATGTTGGCACGCCAGTATCTGGGTTGACTCTTGCCACCGTGATTTCATTATTCTGATTTGTAAAATCGACACTTTCTGCCAAAGTGAATACTGCACCGCCCGTAGCAGACAATGTTGCCCCAGATGCTAACATCGGTATGTATGCTGGGTCTGGTCCCGAGGTGGTAGTGGAGGCAGGCACCATAATATAAAAAGAGCATGTGCCGGTAGAAGTGGAAGCACCTTCGGGTTTGTACCCAAGCTGTTTGGCTAAGGAGACAACGTTTCCGTACTCTATTGCAGTTTCCAAAAAACTTTCATTTGCTTGATAGTCCACATAAAACGATAATTGATCGCCGACATAGGAAACCAAATCGAGCATTAAAGCCCCGAAAGATGCCTCATTAAAATCTTGATATGTAGACGAGTAGTATCTTTTTGCATAATTTGTCAAAGACGCCTTAATGCTTTCAAAATCTCTGCTTGTATAAGAGATCGGTTTTTTGGCCATTTTTAACCCTCTTTAGTTGACTTCATTAATTAGTCGTTTACTTGAGATATTTGTAATGTATTAGAGCCAACGATTGAACCAATGTTATATTGTACAGTAACTCGAACCTCGTTTAGAGATAACTCTGGGTTTGTTTCGTTGGTTATGAACCGAACATCTTCTATATTTATAAAGGGCAAATACCTATCAACTTGACTCTGAATTTCTGATGTAATCTTTGAAAAAGAATTCCCGTTAATTCCCTCAAAAAGGAATCTCCTCATTCCAACTCCAAAGTCTGGCAGCATTACTCTTTCCCCCGGCGATGTTAAAAGAAGATTTTTAAAGTTTTGTTTCAACGCATCTTCTAAATTTTTGTTTAGAGCGTAAGGTCCGTCCTGTTTACTATAGACCAGGGGTAGTTTAACTGATATTCCTTCCATCTTCGACATTTATGTGTCCTCCCAATTGCCAAGATCATTTGCGCTAAGAAAAGCGCCCAAAGCCGTACTAAGTCCATTAAGCTGACCTATGGTTAGTACGCCGTCCGAATTATATATGTTGCCCAAGTTAAGTCTGTCCAAAACATCTTTGCGACGAGCAACTCGATCTGGGAGTGTGTTTCTGTCTTTTCTGGTGGCAAGGTTGAAATTGTCGATTGTGTCGATATTTCTTCCTTCGGTAATATAAGGAACACTAAATGCATATAAGGCCCTTCTTAAATCTGCAAACGGTGTGCTGACCTCGTCGCCAGGGATTCGGCTTAGTCCAGGGTGGAGATCAAAATAAGTTCCCCATGTCATACTCCTATCTGTATCGGTAATTTGATCATGGTTGAGTCCTCCCCTAATATTATCGACTAGTGCGTTTCGGACATTTGCGATTTCGGCTCTTGTCGGGGCTGCCTCATCGTCCAGCAGATTGATCCCTGGGAGAATGATACTAAGGGCGTCGATCCACGCAGACCCATAAGCACTTAGATAGTAACCTTCTTGTATGTGTTCGATCCCCAGCCAATAGCCGGGGACGGTTGAATTTGGTCTTACCGTTGAGTTTTGCTTGCTAAATGGCGTCTTGAGGTCTTGATCCTGTCCTAGAGGGTCTCCCCATGGAAATTCTTGTTCGTCGCTTTGGGCAGTAAGTAATGAATGAAACCAATATCCTGGGTTGTCGGTGTCGGTAGCCATATACACGGCTGGAAATTCGATGGCCCACCAAGGACCTTTATCTATTCCGTTGGCTTGGAACAGAGCACCAAAGTGGGTAACTCCTCCTGGGATGGTATACCTGGCTAGCACTTCTTCCTGTTTGGAGAATCGCCACCTGATACTATCGAGTGTCTGATCTGCGTGGTCTGAATCTTCTGCTTTTTCTAAAGCTTCCTTAGCTTTATCAAGATTTGCCGCAATCACTTCACGGGCCGATTCGACCGCCCCAAGCTTATCCATCATACCGTCTATATATTTTTTGTCTGCCCTCATTTCATCAAAAGTAAAATATTCGATACCAGCGACGAGCGCCGGGAATGGGTTGAAGTATTTAAGACTTTGTCCAAGCTGATTTGGGATAACTGCATTAATAAATGCGTCATTAGCTGCGGCGATGCGCCTATAAGAATAAAATTTGGAGTTAATGGTCTTAGAATTTACATTTACTATTCTATCGAAATATATGGCATAAGATGCTAGTATATAAGGAAGAGGAACAAACGTTAGGAAATCACGCTTGGCGAATGTAGCATTTGTTGTTTGACTTATAAAGGTGCCGGGAAGACTGTTTAGGCTGTTTTGTGAGTTATCAATAAATACCGTCGCCATTTCCTGTCCCTCTAGTAACTGGCGTACCTCTTCTAGCCTGGCTTGCTTTAAAGGTAAAAGTTCTCGGTTCGCCTCAAGACGGGCGATCCCAAGATCGTTCAGGGTATCCGCATCCTCATCGGCATCGATGGCACGCTCCAAGCGACTTATCTCAGACTCAAGAGTTTGGCGCTCCTGTGCCAAGGCGAGGGTGCCGAGGTCGCCGGTTGCAAGAATACCACGCTTAAAGAAATCAGATAGTTTTTGATATCTGCTCCTCAGCCAAGGGGTCTCGAAAAAGTTTGAAGTAGTTAAGTCGCCAAACATTTCCGGGGTTCCCACCTTCTTGAGCATTTCCGATATACACTGTCTAATATAATATTCTAATTGTTTTTGAGGGTCATCGATTTTTTTTAGATTTATATCTGTAAACCCTCTTGCCTCTTCTCCCTCTTTAGAATAAACATCCGTAAATGTTTCCATCTCTTTCAGGTATAGCGGGAAAACCCCGTCCTTTAGTGATTCTGTCTTGATAGTAGAGAATACATACGCAGCCATAAGGTTCAAGGTGTCCGGAGTTTGCCACCCAGAATACACTCGAAATAAAGGAACTATGTTTAAGAAAAAGTTTATTAAGTAAGATTGAATTGATTCGGCCATAGCACGGGCTCGAAACTCTTCTTCGGTTTCGTAGCAAGGATCACCGTTTGGTTGAAACGGGGCTTGAACTATCGTTTTTATAAATTTGTTTAGTCTTTTCTTGGCTGTGGCACGGTGCTCTTCCTCTGGATGGTCTTGTAAAAGGTAAACACCCCTTACATTATAATTGATGTGCTCTGAATTATTGGCCAATATCCCAATAAAATCCCAGTCGTCTTCACCAAGACCGGACGCAATAGCAGCGGTTCTGTTTGTGCTATCCCAGTTTCCAACATTTGGTCCATATGCTAAAGTAGTTAAAGAGTGTTGAAGCTGTCTAAGTCTGTTTTGTACTGCTGCTCTTCCTGTTGTCCACTCTCTATTCAATTGTCTAGCGGCGAAAGGGGTGTTCATCGAGCTAAAGTTAAGAGGATAAAATCTTTTTATAGTGTAATCATCTTCTAGGCTCGGAGCATTTGACTCGGCTGCACGAGATTTCGCTATCACTTTTTCAGATTCTTTGACTTTTCTGTCCGACAGGGTCCCTGTTTTCCCTATTTCGACTTGTGCTCCTCTCGCATCCCAAGAAAGTTCTATATACTCTTGGTGCTGTCCCATGCCGCCGAGACGATAAGTCATCTCTTTGAAATACCCGCTCTTATTATC
>Ga0233439_10001210_pt1 | contig 34069 bp, 39 predicted proteins | sample SI_123_September_6_FD_182713 | JGI IMG/M metagenome (GOLD analysis project Ga0233439, IMG submission 182713) | Seawater microbial communities from Saanich Inlet, British Columbia, Canada - SI_123_September2016_100_MG | ecosystem: Environmental > Aquatic > Marine > Inlet | place: Canada: British... | reverse complement strand
GGATTTTACGATCCATGGGCTGCTGATGCTACCGTTGACAGAGATGGAAACGGTGGAGAATTTGACTGTACAGTAGAATCTGCTTCTGGTACTATCGGTACTGACGGTGTATTGACTGACGATGTTCTAAGAACTTTCTTACGAAAGATTAGAATCGCAGCAGGTAAAGATCCAAATGTATTCCTAGGCTCCCATGAAGTCTACTCTGAGATACAAGGCTTATACATGCCAAGTGTCCGTATTGCAAACCCATACGGTGAGCAATTAGTTCAAGTAGACGTAAACGGTATCCAGACCTTCAAAGGAACTGGTACTGGTATTCATGTCGACTCTATCTATGGAATTCCATTCATTCCAACAAAAGATGCCCCATCTAATGGTTCAACTGAAGTTGGAAGACTATTTGCATTAGATACATCTGATGCAGAAGGCTATGGATATCCAAGAATCGGAATTCAAGTGGCTATACCAACCGAGTATTATGAAGCAACTAGAAGATCTGCTGGCTATCCATTCGTGAACAATGCTTTCGTTGAGAAAGGTGTGTTCAGAACAATGGGTGAGACAGTTTGTCGCCATTTCAAATCACAAGGTAAAATTAGAGACATTAAACTCTAGTCATACCAACCCCCCTTTTTACACCTTTTTTATATTAACTTTATATATTAGTGGTTCATACATTTCTTAATGGCAATCACAATTGTACAGAATGCCGACCACAAAAGTCTTACAGGAAAGACACTATCTATCCAAGCAGAACTGACTTCTAAGTTAAAGTCAACCATTGTTGACGTCACCTATGGTGGCTCCGACAATTATGCTACTGGTGGTAATGTAGTTGATCTTTCTTTAGGTAGTAGAATCAGTACCGTAATTGGAGCACAAATCCTCCACTGCGATAAAGGTCTACTCTTACAATATGTACCAGCAGCAGCAGGTGCAGCAGCAACTGGTAAGATAAAGTGTTTCGGACACACTCCAACAAGCTCTACAGCAACAGTTGTAGCCCTTGAGGAACTGGATAGTGCAGATACAGCAGTCAATTCAATGACTATTCGTATCCGAATTATCGGTTACTAGACTAAGACCTAGTCATATTTTTTTTCTTAATAATAACATTTTTAAATGGTAATGTGTTATATAACGTATGGATAATATTGATGAATTTTGGGAAAAAATTAAACAATTAGATATGTCAGGGGAATTTAAACATATGCATAAAAAAGAACCTCCTGAGAAAAAATTCAAATTTAATAAGAATAATTTAAGAATTATTTGTAGTAAATGTATTCCAAATCTATATAGTGGATATGGGTATAATGGATTATCTTCAAAAATGATTACGATTAAATGTAAACATGGGTATCAAATACCTAAATATAGAGGACATTCTTTTTTCTAATAATGTTTATATATGACCGATATAATCATTTATTATGAGTTATACCAATCATAACATAAAAGATGTAGCCGCTAGTGGTGTTGTGAAAGCTGGTCACGGTGTTATGACAGCAGTTCACGTTACCAAACTAGGTGCAAGTGGAGACAAAATAGTATTCCATAATGGAGATTCTAATTCAGATCCAGTAGAATTTACAGTATATGGAGAGAGTGTCCAGAACATGGATTCCATTTATAGAAGATTTGAAAATGGCATCTTTGCAGAAGTCACAGGTTCCACTGCTAAATATATAATAGTGTTTAAATAAATCTTTAAATATCAAGTGACTTATAATAGAATATGGTTACTACCACCACATATTGTTCAGTTGGAGATATTAGTGATTTCCTAAGAGTTCCTATTACTTCAACAACCACTCCAAACAAGGAAATGGTACGTAAGATAATTGCCAGAAAAGAAGAGGAGTTAGACAGAAGAATAGGTCATACTTGGAAAACAAAGACAATTACAAGAGAAGTTCACGATTTACCTTTACTATATACATTCGGATGGGGTACTCCAATATTCTTACAACATAGAAATATACACGTTCTTGACGGTGCAGAAGGTGACAAGATAGAAGTTTGGAAGGGAGAATCAGATACATGGGAAAATGTAGTAGGTCAAAATCAATGGTATAACTGTGAGTATGAGAGGGGAACGTTACACTTAAGAGGATATCTGTTTACAATTCTAAGAAAAAATAGGGTCAGGGTTACTTATCGTTATGGTGGTGATAATTTTGCAGGTGATACTGTTATACCATTGGATATTGCAGATGCAGTAATTAAAATGACAGCAATAGAAGTCATGAATACATCATTCCGCATGGATGAGATTCCAAGTGGTGGAAGTGTATCTCCTAGTGAAAGTAAAAGATTTTGGCAAGAGGACATAGATTTATGTGTGTCAAATAGACGAGAAGTATTCGTGATACCGTAGGAAAATGTTCGGTGGTAGCTTGCTTGGAAGAGTATCCAACGCAATGGGTAAGGTGAAGGAAATAATAAGTCAGGGCGGTCATGCGAGAGTATTAGATCCTGAAATAGATGAGGAACCAAAAGATGATGAGATTTTTTATGACGACGTTGCAATAGAGATACCTGATGATTTAGACAAGGACAACGTTTCAATAGAAGATGATTTAACTGACAATCAACTGGCAATGTCTGTGGTTCATTCAGTACAAAGACCAGAAGAACAAATGAAAAAATCAGAACCAGATGACAAGGTGTTTGGAGATGACGAAGATGATCAAGTATATGATACCATGCCAGAAATACCTGATGATTATCGTGTAGCATATTATCCTGCTGGTGGAGAAACTGGAGGTAAGCCAGACATGTCAAAAATAAGGGAATGGGTTAAAAATGTTAAATTTGCAACCATGAGTGATCTTGATAAACAGGTAGAATATGGTATAAAATTCAACACCAAAACACCTACAACATGGGACAAAAAGAAGGAAAAAAGTTTGATAAATGCTGTGGCGTTTCTAGTTGCCAGAAAATTATGGTATGTAGGTAGAAAACCAAGCGGTATGCCAGATGAGGACTGGGCAGAATTAACAGCAGATAAGAGACCTCAACAAGGCTCATTCAGTAAAAATGAGCACTGGGCTGGCTCCTTCCCATATACGGAAGAATATTCTTATAGTACTTGGGAGGATAAAGATATAGATATGTTGAAAAAAAGTGGGAGTGTTAACTGGTAATGTCTATAATAACATATGATGCTGTAGACGATATTATAGCACTAATAAAGACAAAATGGGATACAGTCAGACCTCCTCACATAACCAAAGTATGGGAAAAGAGAACTGTTGGATTCATAGATGACAGAAGTGATGAGATAGTGATATCACCAAAGGGTGAAAATATAGAGTATTTTGGTCTTGGTGGAAGTTCATTCTTCCATGAACAGATAATGGAGTTAGATATACGTACCTATCAGAATATAGACAGACACAATGATGTTGTCAAGCAAATAGTAAAATTAATCAAGGATAATATCGTAGGCACTAATTATACTGATTTAAGGATATTGACTGCATACAGTAGAAACTTTCAATTCCGTAACATGTTCGATTATGTCATAACTATCTCATATAGAAAGATGGCTGAGTAAAAATCTTTAAATAGTAATACAAGTGTTATAAAATATGGCATCTGCTTATACTGGAGGATCTGCATCTATAGCATACGGTTACGAAACAGATTTTGCAGACCACTCTTCAAATGCCCCAACATACGCTGACACATTCGGTCTACAACAAAAAGTAAGCTCATTATCACTTAATACCAGTCAAATACAACTTAACAAATTAGGTCAAGTAGAACCTTCTAAATTTGCTTATGGTCAACAACAAGGATCTTGCAGCATAGGATTTGTTTTTGATGACACTCAGTCTTACAAATTATTTAAATCAATTTATGGTACACCTACTGAAGTATCTGGAACATACACTTATCCAGCAGCAGCAAGTGGTGTAATTTATACAGGAACTAGTGGAACAAGTGTATCACCATTAGCAACACCATCATTAGCAACCAGAATACAAGTTAATGCTGGAACTGATAATATTTTAACCAGAACATTAAAAGGATGTGTAGTTAATTCCGTGGGAATTTCTACAACCATAGGTGAAACAGTTAATGGTACTATTGATATGGCATTTGCCAAAGAAGACACTGCTGACATTGCAGCAGCTACATCTACAATGGTACAACAAGATGCAATAACCAACCAACCATCAACACCATATACATTTGCACACGGTTCATTAAAACTAGCAACAGGTGTCAGTAATGCACTTACAGCAGTTGCAGAAATTCAAGATGTTGATGTCACATTTACTACTAACAACGAATTGTTATATGGATTAGGTAGCCACTATGCACAAACATCATTCAGAAAAATATTTGACATTGGTGGAAGATTCAAAACAACATTCAAAGATAAAACTCTGTTACAACATGTAATTGATCAATCAAGAACCGAAGTTGAAGTACTTCCACAGGATTCAAGCAATGTTGCATTGGAATTAATGTTCACAAACGGTACTAAATCAATGAAATTTGAATTTGGTGGAATATCATTAAATGATCACAGTACAAGTGGCATTGAACCAGCAGAAGTTATTTATGAAGAACTTAACTTCAAAGCAAAATACTCATTCGTAACAGTAGACACAACATAGTTATTACCACAAGCCTTATTAGTAACCCGATTTTATATTTTCTTATGGCTCTTATACCTATAGAGATATTATGGAAAGGGGAGAAGGCTGTAGTTGAATTTGAAGACTCTTTGACATTCGGTGACACTGAAACACTTATAGGAAATTCTGTAGACCTTAGTGATGTCAGTAAACCAAAAATTGACATACAAAAATACAGAATGAATTTATTATTACTAACAATTAAAAAAGCCCCATTTAAAGTGGGAGACATGAATGCTATAAAATTCACTGATTCCAAGATAATCAAATCGATACTAAAGGAGATAGTGAAGGTACACCCTTTAACGACATATATAGAGGATTGGATGGAGACCTTCATAAGCTCAGAGGAATTGAACAAGTTAGATACAGCATCTACTACCACTGTGCCAGCCAATTTGGTTGGGACAAAGAGCAAGTAGACAAACTACCCTTAGACTATCTAAAAAAACTACTTTCCTATCATAGAGACTATATGGAAGAGTCTCAGCGTGCAGGCAGTATGCCAACAAATCGTGCAATGGCTAAAAACTTTAAATAGTTTTATCATTATTTATATAACATGAACCAAAAGAAAGCCAATCAAATGGCTGATGCCTATATAAAGTTATTAGAAAAAGTTACACTTACAACTGATCATTTCAACGGTGCAATGCTTAATGCAATTTCTACAGTTGAAAAACAAACAATAATGGGACAAAATATAGATAAGGAAATTAGAGGTAAGAAAGCATTAAAAAAAGTAGACGACCAATTAATTAGATTACGACATAAATTAAATCGAGATTTAGAAGATAATCACCATAGACAGGTCAGAAGAAACCTGCAAATAAGAGATCAGCATAAAGGACTTGATAGTTCTTTTGCGTTTATGACAAAAACTATGACAGGTGGATTTGGTTTTCAAGCTGCATTCGAACATGTTACAAAAACAATAGTCAAATCAACTTCAACATTTAATGCGTTAGGAGAATCAACAGCTAGACTTGAAAAAGCAGAAGTTGGTTTATCACAAGCAAAAGACAATCTAAAACAAGCCTATAAAAGTGGATCAAAAGCTGATATAAAATTAATGGAAGGTGAGCAAGGATTAGCAGAAAGAGAATTTAAATCTGCACAAGAAGAACATGAAGGTAATCAACAAAAAACAGGTGGTGGAATTGTTGAGAAAAAAGGATTCAAGCAAATGTTTTCAGGATTAAACAAACTTGGTGGACTTGCTAAAAAGGGTGCGTTGCCTATAGGCATTGGAATGGGTGTTGCTGGCATACTCATGAGTGTCATTGTAAAGGCTCTCAGTGCTTCCCCACTTTTCCAACAAATTATGAAGATGATAAAATTTTCGGTCAATCTCATACTTATGCCTATAGGAACATTCTTTGGTGCAATACTTAGACCTATATTAATCACACTTTTAAGAAAATTCATTATACCATACTATTCAACATGGATGCCAAAAATGATGACAATAGGTACTAGCATAGGTGAAGGCATTATCAAATTCTTTGAAGTATTGGAAAATGAAGGTATAGGTGCCGCAATGGGTGTACTGTTTAAGGATGTTGATGTTGGAGCACTCATATGGGATGCATTGGCAAAAACAATACCAGTGTTTAAAGCAGTAGATTTCATCGCTGGTTTATTCAAATGGGGAGATGGTACAGATGCTAATGGTCTTGGTTATGAGGTAAATGCATGGTTTTCAAAAGGTTTAGAAGAAGCCACAACAGACTGGGATGACTTTTGGACAAAAACAAGTGCATGGTTTAGTGGAGGTATTGCTGGAATAACTAGTACATTTACTGACATATGGACTTCTATAACTACTTGGTTCTCTGGAACTCTTGGAGAAATAGCATATGGAGCTGCATCAATATTTGGTATTATAACATCATGGTTTTCAACAGGAATTACTAATGCTGCAACAACATTCACTGGTATATGGGATACTATAATTTCATGGTTCCAAAAAGGTATAAACGGTGTATCAGCAGGATTTGGTGGTATTATTGATACAATCACAAATGCAATTTTAGGTGGTGGAAATGATTATGATGATCAAGGATTTCATAAAGCAGATACAAACAAAAGTGGATATATAACAGATCAAGAGGCTCATAATTGGTATTGGGGTGATGGTAAAATGAAAGCAGTTGAAACAGGAAGTTATGATAAAGTGTTTGGTAGTGGTGGTATAATTAATGAACCAATCAGTGGTATAGGAATGAGCAGTGGTCAGTCATATCTTATGGGTGAATCAGGAGCAGAGATGGTTACCCCACTAGGTAAAAGTGGTGGAGGTAGTAACATCACAATTAACATACAGAACATGAATGGAAGTGATGACGATATGAGAAAATTAAAGAAAACTATATTAGATGTATTACAGGAATCATCAGCTAGCAGAGGTAGAATATGACACAAATAATATTACAAAAACAAATGGACAATACCACTGATGTTGCATTTAGAATAAGCAATCTTAACCAATTAACGTGGACTGTAAATACACCAGTAAGTCCGATGCCACTTCCAGAAGAATCACATGAAGAGAACATGCTGATTAAAATGGAGGGTAACAGTGCGACTATGAGCATATCATGGACACTTGTTGACAGTGATGATTTTGGAACTATAACAAACAATGTATTTTCGGCTGGAACTGCACTAAGTGTGTATCAACAGATAAGCAAGTTTAGAGAGGAATTCGTACCCAAATCAATAGGAGATGGATATAGATTACTAATACTTGATGATGCAGGCAATGAGTTATTGGCAGATTTTGGAACTATAGCTTCAATGAGATTTAACGTTAGTGGTGATTCTCCTATCGTATGGGAAGTATCACTTGAGTTCATGGTAGGTAATGTGATAGCATTGTTAGAGGCAGACATACCAGAAAGACCAGATGAAATTATTATGAGTGAAACCAGTGCTGGTAGTGGAAACATTGATATTGATTGGAAGGCATTTAGTGGATATGCAGGTACTCCAGAACCAATCACTGGTTATAAAATAAAATACAAACTTAATAATTCTCCTTGGGAGATTGTTGAAGGAACAACAAGTGGCTTAACTGGTACTGAGACATTGACTGGTTTGACTGCTGGTAGTTACAGAATTACCTTTGGTTTAAAAAATGCTAACAGTGATGAGGCTAGTGTAGTGTACCTTGGAAGTGCATGGACTGATCCTGTTGCACCTGCAACCAGAAGTAAAACGTTAGTGATAACATGAGCAAAGTAAAGGTAGTTAGCATAAGAAAAGGTACTACTAATAACATTACAAAACGATTAATGTTTACCCCAAAAAGGGCTAATGTTGTAATGGCTGGTCTTCGTGCTTCTGACAGCATGTCTGTAACCGTATCAGGAGAACATGATGTACAGCAAGGTGATGAAATATATTATATCCAAGATGTTGTTGATACTAAAAATCTTCGTGGAATATGGAATTTTTACGGTGGGTTCAGGGACGAAAGTGGGTTTGAACAGGATGATGTCAACTCATCACCATATGTTGTTAAAGACTGTGTAGGTGACATGAGTTCTGATGAAGCAAATGTTGGATTCAAATTCGTTGGTCATTACAAACATAAAATTGATTCAATCGGTGATGATGGTATAGAGATTACAAAAAAATACATAGGTGACAGTAATTTAAATCCACCAATAATTGATTTATCAGGTAATTTTGAGGTGTTTTTACAATTTTTTAACAAGTCTTCGTCAAACATATATCAAACTTTAGTTGACAATTATGACACTGCCAACAGTAAAGGATTTAGAGTCGAAGTTAACATGTCCACAAACGTAGTAAGGATAACGGCTAACACTGGTTCAGGTGCTGACAATGTAATAACATATACTAATTCAACAACCATTGGATCACCAACGCTATTAAGAATCACCAGACAAGGGGGGGTATTTAGACTACAAATAAACAATGATGAAAAAACAATAACAAGTTCAAGTTACAGTGGAGACTTAAACACAACCACCAACATGCATTTCTTTAAACAGTATAACCAAAGTACAGGATATGTTGGCAGTACTGGTTGTTTTATATATCCTTTACAGTTTAGATTTTACAATACTGTACTTGAGGAAAGTGAGGCTAAGTTGATATACATAAGTAAGCCACAGACCATGACAATGAAGTTTGGTGGTAAAGTATGGAAGGTTAATGATAAAGGAAGTAATAAAAAAATATCATGTATTAGTTTCTCAAAGGAAATATTTGATACTGAAATATCATCAACCACATTTGCTGCTGATACCGAATTACTTTACAAGGCTCAGTCAACAACATTACAATTTGGTAAAAGGGAAGGAAATATATTTTTTGCACATCCTACCGCATTAGAAGATCCAAAAATATATGCAATTATTAAAAGTATATTGAAGGAATTAACTGATGACATATATGTATATTATGAAGACAATCCGTCAAGAAACATACAGGAAATTTTTATTGCGACTGGTAGTTTTTTAAATATACTTAAAGCATTATTCATGATGGATCCTGATGTACATACGTTTGGAATAACCCCAAGAAAAATATTGGTTATAAATGTAACAAGTCATTTGAATAACGTGGTCAGTGATCACACATTTAATTTAATAGGAAGTGGTAAAGATGATACAAACACTGCTAACTCAATATATGTTACTGGTGCATTAAAACATATTCCACGTGTAAAAAGTTACACAGTAACCACAGCAGCAAATGATTGGGCTACACCTTTTACTTTACAATCAGCAGATTATTTTATTGCCAATATTGAAAGAGTAACAAAAGTTACTAGAGATGGGGTTGAAATTTCTGAATTAGTAGGTTCTGAAAATTACTATGGTCTAACGGGAAACAGATACAGGGTTGATACAACAAATAACAAAGTGTCCGTGTTTAGTACTGATGCCAATAGTCACACATATATTTTCTCATATGTGTATAATACCTCCTCAAATCCATCAGCATCATTAATTCAGTATAAAAGTGATCCATATTCCATTAGTCAGAATGGTCTATATCATAGAAACATATCTGTTCCACAACTTGGACATGGTCATGATCTAATTACATTTAAAACTAATTATATTGCTGATAACAAAAATATAAATACTAGAGTTGATGCATTCAGACAATCATTGGTCAATAGCTTGGTTGTAGGTCAAAAGGTATATGTTCATTATCTAACTAAAGGAATAGGAACAATATCAAGCGGTGTTATTACCCCACTCTCAATGACTGTAAAATCAATAGAATATGCATACCCTGAAGGTACAACAAAAGTAAGTCTAGGTGAATATGCATTCTCAGGATATGATGTTGAGAAGCAAACCATAGACTCTATTAGCGGTATTGACATTAATACGTCTGTATCCAGAACCACCTACTAGGATAATAATCTTTATATACACCAACGCAATATGATTAATATGAAAGTTACAGGCGATTCAGTCGAAGAAAGAATAGAAAAATTCAATTCATTTAAAGATAATCTCCCAAAATATCATAAAAGAGGAGTTCAAATCAACGTAGCAGATAACGTTACTGCTCTACGTACCAGACAAGAAACCGATGGTACATTACATAAAGAATGGCAATTTACACATAATCTAGTTACATCAACTGGAGATATTTACTATGCTAATAAAATTGCAGGTAAGAAAGCAGACGGAGCAACTTATGCTGATGCAGGAGCAGCAGGTGCAGGATTTGCTGGAGACGGTCACTTATTCCATTATCCAACAGCAACAGTTTCACCATCAACTGTAAGTAACGGTTCAACTGCAAGTGCAGTTTACGGTGCTATGATTTTAGGAACTGCAACCACAACCCCAGATGAAGGTGACACTTATGGTGTATCAGGATCTTCTGGAACAACATTCCAATCTGGTGCTTATGATGCAAGTCATGCATCAGTCAATACAACTAAAACACTAACAGATCTTTATCCAAGATTCAATGATAATGATGCAGATAATACAGGTGGAGCAACAGACCAAGTAACATGGGCTTACTCATGGACTAAAGGAGACTTTACCACAGTAGCTGACCTAACAGGTGGAGTTATTGTCGATAGAGCAACAAGTGCAACACCAGCAAACGCAGCAAAATTACTATGTCACTTTAACTTTGCAAGTCCTTTCGAGAAAACTGCAAACGACACATTAAAAGTCTTCGTAAATCACACATTCGAAGGAGCATAACCTTATGCCTAGAAGGCTAAGTATTGGTGGTTTATTCAAACTCTTAGAAAAGATTGGTCACAGACCACAAGACAGTGCTAATTCCAAAATTCATACCAGTGAACAAGTAAGCGTGGTGCTAGGAAAGTAACATGGTTTCTAATGGTAAAAGAATAGCATATGGTCGTAATCAAAACCGTGTCAATGAAACAACATATCCAGATGACACCAGTGTACCAGTAAGAACAAGTCATTGGAACCAAGATCCTCATGACCAAGCAATATTAGGTTTTACTAAAATCACAGCCACGTTAGATTCAAGTGGAGTAATATACACAAAAGATGACACTACAACATTTGTAGAAGATGACGGTAACACTTATTCCAAACAATCAACACTCATTGAAGTAGAATGTGAAGGTGTCACTACAACAGATGCAATAGTAAAAATTGACATTACTGATACCAATGAAAATGACATAGTATATCTGTACAAAGGAACGGCAGGGGATACAATAACAATATCAGATATAACACCATCAGCAAATGGACATATTAAAACACAACTAAGTGGTGGGGCTACACTAGTCCATGACGGAGTACCAATTATGCTCATTAGAAGAGGTAATTACTGGTATGAATTTGGAGCAGATGGAGCAACAGCAACACCTTATGCAGCTCCAACAATAGGTAGTACATCAATAGCATCAGGATCAACCAATGCAACTATAGCAGGATTAACTTTAACAACACCTGATATTGGAACACCTTCAGCAGGAACATTAACATCATGTACTGGATTACCACAAGCTGGAGTAGTTTCACTTGTATCAGATTTAGCATTAAAATCTCCACTAGCTAGTCCTACATTTACAGGAACAGTCACCACAGCAGCAGTAGATGTAGCAGGAAATAATATAGATAACATTCAAAACTTAGTACATGATTTAACATCAACCGCAAGTGTATCAGGTGCTAGAACATTGGACTTTAACACAGACCAGTTAGAAAGTTGGGCTTTATCAGGAAGTACCGCAATAACATTTAACACTTCTAGTAACAAAGCAGTTGGTCGTTCAAAAACAATCAGATTGGTAAATGATGCAACATTACAAAACCTAACATTAAACGCAAGTTGGAAAATAGTTGGAACAGCACCTACAGATATTGCCGCAAGTAAGACAGCAATCCTAACCTTAACCTGTTTCGGAACAGCCGAGACAGACATAGTAGCCGCATACGCAGTAGAGGCATGACCTTATGTCCCATAGAGACAGTTTAATTAAAAAGAATCATATTCTAAAAAAACCAATGGATTTGTTCAATGTTGGATTTGTTGGAGCTGCTGGTGGAGGAGCTGGAGTAGTAACATACACAGGAAGTTCAGTTATAGATACTGCAAATTCAGGTGGATATAGATATTTAGAATTTCTATCTAGTGGATATGTTATAGTTACAGGAGGGGATGTAGATGTTGAGGTGTTAGCAGTAGGTGGAGGAGGAGGAACACAGAAATTAGGAGGTGGCGGAGGAGGTGGCGGAGCAGGTGGAATATTAAAATCAAATTCATTTACATTGGCTGAAAGTAATTCTACTGGGTATCAGGTTATAGTAGGTGGTGGAGGTGCATATGCAACCACAGCTGGTAATAGTCAAACTGGAAATCCTTCAACATTTGAAATAAATCATACACCTACAAAGATAAACGCAACTGGAGGCGGAGGAGGCGGTGGTGGAAATCATTCTTCAGCCGCACCCAGTTATGGTTCTCATATAGGTGGGAATGGTGCAAACGGTGGAGGTGGATTTATGGGATGGATAACTGGAACTTATGTTGGAGGTACAGGAACATCTCCAACATTCCCAGCAGGTGTTACAGGTACGGCTCATGGTGGACATAATGGAGGATCTTCATCATATGGAACTATGCATTGGAGTGGAGGAAGTGGAGGAGGAGCTGGAGGTATAGGTGTTAATACAGCAAAAGGTGTAATTCAAACAGCCGCAGTAGGAGTAGAAATATCATCATTCCCATCAACATACCATTATGGAGGAGGCGGTGGAGGAAGTGGTCATGATGTTGGATCTCATGGTTCAAACGGTGGAAACGGAGGCGGAGGAGCTGGAGGAGCACATAATAGTACAACTTTAAAAACAGGTGGAAATGGAAGAAATAGTGGAGGAAATACATCTAATACTGCTGCTCATGGTACCGCCCAATATAACCAAAATGGAGGAGCTGGAGGAGCAAATACTGGAGGAGGAGGAGGAAGTGGAGCTTGGTATACCACAACAGGAGGTTCTGGTGGAAGCGGTGTAATGATAGTGAGACACGCAGTATGAGTCATTTCGCAGAAGTAATTAATGGAATAGTAACTAGAGTAATAGTTGCTGAACAGGAATTTATAGATACTTTGGATAATTCAACACAATGGATTCAAACAAGCTATAATACATACGGAGGAGTTAATAAAAGAGAAGGTGGCATCCCACTTAGAAAGAATTTTGCAGGGATAGGAATGGGTTATGATAAAATTAGAGATGCATTTATTGATGATTCACCGTTCCCATCGTGGATATTAAATGAAGAATCATGTTTATATGAACCACCAACACCTTATCCAGATGATGGTAAACAATATTCATGGAATGAAGAAAATCTATCTTGGATAGAATCAGAAATGCCATAAGAGTAATATATAACTTATTAATTATATAATATTGTCGAGGAAGTTTGAGAGTAAATAATATTGTAATTGTAGGTGGAGGTACGGCAGGATGGATGACAGCAACAACGTTTGTTAGACTATTTCCTAAAAAGAAAATCACCCTAATTGAATCACCTAATATCAAAACAGTAGGAGTAGGAGAATCAACTATAGTACAATTTAGACAATGGTTGTCTCTAGTTAAAATAAAAGATGAAGATTTCATGAAGTATACGGATGCAAGTTACAAATTTACCATACGATTTACAAATTTCAATAAAATTAATTCAGGTAGAGTTGAATACCCATTTAGTCAGCCAGAACCAATAGATGATAATAGATTCAATCTATGGTATTTCAAGAAATTAATAAATCCAAAAACACCAAATACAGATTATGCAGATTCATACTATCCAATAATGGCTATGGTAAATAATAATAAAGTCTACAAAGGTAAAGAATTAGGTATTTTTGATTTTAAAAAGGGTACAGCATTTCACTTTGATGCAACAAAGTTTGCTCTATGGTTAAGAGATAATATTTGTCTACCAAAAGTAAATCATATCAAATCAAATGTTAAGGAAATTAAAACAAATGATGATGGTATAGAGTCATTAACATTGGATAATGGTGATGTTATCACAGGAGACTTATTCGTAGATTGTACAGGATTCAAATCTCTATTACTTGGAGAAACAATGGGTGAACCGTTCATACCATATAGTGATATTATACCTAACAACAAGGCATGGGCAACTCATGTGGAATATACAGATAAAGAGAAACAACTTGAAGGAGTGACCAATGCAACTGCCCTGAAAAACGGGTGGGTATGGAATATACCACTTTGGTCTAAGATAGGAACAGGTTATGTTTACTCTGATAAATACACAACAGATGAAAAGGCACTGGCAGAGTTTAAGAAACATCTAAAGAAAAATAAACATGACATAGATGATTGTGAGTTTACCAACATTAAAATGAAAATAGGTATTCACGAAAAGTTATTTGTAAAGAACGTTGTAGCAATAGGATTATCAGCAGGATTCATTGAGCCATTAGAAAGTAATGGATTATACACAGTACATGAATTTTTGTCATATCTTACTAGAATGTTTGAAAGAGATAATATCTCACAATGGGATAGAGATGTGTATAATTACACTTGTAGAAACACTTTCCATAACTGGGCTGAATTTGTTTCCATGCACTACGCATTAGGAGAAAGAGATGACACTCCATATTGGAAGGATAACCTCGATAGAGAATATGAGAAAGGAATAAGGGATTTATCTCCTACACAACATCATGGATTCAGAGACCATATTATAGATAAGATGTATAATTTTAGATTTGATGAACAAAGTGGAATTAATTGTATTAGTGCAGGATATGGATATTTCCCTCTAAGTGAAAATACATTACGGTATGGAAATAAATCAGAAGAAGTTGATTATACTCCATACATGGTATCAATAAAGGCACTTGATGACCGTAAAAAGTATTGGAATGATGTGGTAAAAGACTCACCTACATTACATGAATATCTAAAAAAGGAGGTGTATAATGAACTATAACAAGGAATGTCCATGCTGTCACTGGAAGTTTTTCGTGGCAGAAACATACGACAAACATGCCGTATGCGTAAAATGTGGAAGCATATTTGAATGACTAATGAGTAAACTTTATATCTAATAGGAGTAAATGTTAGATAATGGCAATTACCCACACTAAAGTCGTAACCGTACCTGATGATGGTACTTCCCCAGTAGGCTCAGATGAGTGGAATGATGATCATACTATAGGAACTAATACAATTACGGATACAATGATTGGTACTCATACGACTACCAAAATCACTGTACCACATACAAATATAACAGGTTTGGCTACAAGTGCAACAACTGACACGACAAGTGCATCTAACATAACATCTGGCACATTGCCATTAGCAAGATTAACTGGAACAATTACAACAGCAGAATTATCAGCAACGGCAGGAATTACAAGTGGACAGTTAGCAGGTTCTATCGCTTCAGCCAAACTGTCAACAGTGGCAATCGCACAAGGTGGAAGTGGAGCAACAACAGCACAAAATGCAATCAATTCCTTATCAGCAGTTTCAGCTGCAACTAACGAACATGTTTTAACTAAAGATACATCAACTGGCAACGCCATATGGAAGGCAGCAAGCACAGTGGCAGCATTTGACGATTTAACTGACGTAAGTGTAAGTGGACAAGCAACAGGTGACACTCTTTATTATAATGGAACTAACTGGGTTAAATTAGCCAAACCTACAACTCCAGCAGGAGAAGTACTAACATTCGCAACTTCTGCATCAGCACCATCATGGGTAGCAGCAAGTGGTGGTGGAATGGCTCCAGAAATTGACGGTACTGTTCAAGCAGTTAATTATACGCCATCAGCCGCAACACAAAACGCAACTGCATACATGTTTGTAAGAAAGATTGATACCAATAATGATGGATTATTTATAACTTTGTGGAAAAACGGATCTTCACAGGTTGTGCAAATTGCATAGGTGGAATGATTGACTGATGGCTATTACATATCACGCAGGTAGAAGGATTCAAGGATTATCAACTGACGAAACCACCATAACACCTACAGGATATAAAGTTCATACATTCAATTCAACTGGTACTTTTACAATTACTGCTGGTAGTGGTAGTGGTGATGTTTTAATAATTGGCGGTGGTGGTTCTGGTGGTGGAGCAGCTGGAGGAAATTATGGTTCAGGTGGTGGAGGTGGAGCTGGAGATTTTAGAAAATTTACTAATCAAACATTATCTTCTGGCTCAGTTGTTATAGGAAACGGTGGGTCTCAAGTTGCTTCTGCAACTAATGGTAATGGTGGTGGTTCATCATCATATAATGGAAATTCATCTGGTGGTGGAGGAGGTGGTAGAAATGGTAATACTAGTTCTGCTGGTGGAACAGGTGCATCAGGTGGTGGAGGTTCAGGAGATAATACTGGTTCTGCTGGGGGGTCATCAAATGCAGTTGGATTTGGTAACACTGGTGGTCAAGGTGGAAGTAAAGCAACAGCAGCCGCTGGTGGAGGTGGCGGAGGTGCAGGAAGTACAGGAACAGCAGGAAATGTACAAGATGGAGGCAATGGTGGAGATGGTAAAAGTGATTCAATTAATGGTACATTAACATTTTATGCAGCTGGTGGCGGTGGTGGAAGAGTGTCAGCAGTAGGAGGAATTGGTGGTTCATCAATAGGTGGTAATGGTGGTTTTGGCGGTATCGGTGGAGGTACAGCAGGTTTAGCCAACACAGGTTCTGGTGGCGGTGGTGGAGGTTCAGGTGGAGCAACATCTACAAATATTGGACTTGCTGGTGGTCAAGGTGTTGTAATTATTAGTTATTTAAATGATGGAAGTATTACTGCAACAGGTGGAACAATAACCACACCATCAACAACCACAACAGGTGTCAAACCAACTAATGCCCAAGTAGGAAGCAGATTTGAAGAAACCGATACACGAAAGATGTATTCACTTGTACCTGCAACACCAATAGCATATGAAACTGATTTTACAACACAAGATAGTTTTACAGATGATGCTCCAAATGTAAATGTAGATACTGCAAATGGTTGGTGGTATCTTGATGATTCTGGAAATGCAGATGTAGCAGGTGGTGGTAGAACAATAACAGAAGTTGATGATGAAAAATGGTTGGTGACGTTTAAAACTACTTTCTTTAGAGAATCAGTTAATGATAGTAATAATGTGTTTGGAGGATTTGGTTTATCAGATGGTGTTGTATTATCAAGTTCAGGTTCAAAGAATTTTATTGGAATGTACTTTAGTGTTGACCGAGATGCGGCAGGTAGTCCTTGTACTATTGTTGTACAAGCAGGTTCTAACACATATGCTGTAAATGGAACTGCTAATACAGGTGAAATTGCAAACGAAACACATATTTCAGATGGCAGTACAGTGACTTGGTGGGGAAGGCTCAAACGAATATCTTCAACACAGGCAACTCTTGAACTTTTTGATGATGAAGCCATGACGTCACCATTTGGATTATCACCAATCACTGTGACAATTCCTTCAAACTGTACAGGATTGAATTACGTATATGGATTTGGTGGAAGGATTAGTAGTGGAAATCAAGGAACATTAAAAATTGACAACATTAAAATCTACAACGGAGTAACATCAATGGTAGTACAAGGTTGGCAGGAGATAGGAACATGACCACATCAAACATGACAACTTTAATAATCAGTTATGGGGAAAGTGTATAGTATGACGATTAAATATTTAGATTCAAAGAGGTTAAGTGGATTAGAATATACAGCATCAACCCCAGTTGTTACTGGATTATTTGATAATATTTCAGCATCTATTGTAGATACAGAACCATTAGATGCAGCTAGAGATTTTGCAGGACAAGAAGTTGCAAGTAGTGGTGATGTAAATGTTATAGATATAAAATTAAAAAAAGGTAGTAGCAGTAGTGCCTTAACTGGAACAATGACAGCTAGACATTATAATTCATCTGGAACATTGGTAAGTGAGTTTGGTTCGTTAGATATTAGTACATTAACAACATCTTATGGAACTTATAGATTTAGTGGAGGTGTAGGTTCAGCAGTATCAGGAGACAGAGTAGGTGTGTTTTGGAGTGGTGGTGATTCGACACATGGAATTGATATGGCTAGAGCAAGTTCTGGAGCAGGTCAAGCGACAAATCATACAAAGGCAGGAAGTTGGGTAACAGTATCATCAAGAGATGCAGTATTAACAATATCAACAGGGGGTGTACCTGCTAGTGGAGATGTCAAACCAACTAACGTACAAGACAACTCCATCTTTGTAGAAACTGATACTGCTAGAAGATATTGGTTTGAATCTGAATTAGCACCAACATTTGAAGATGATTTTACAAGTTATGCAACACAAGGAGATGCCGATGCAGTATGGGTTGAAGATGGAACTGGAAAAGTAGCAGTAAATATTACCGATAATGATATTGATTTTAACCTTAAAACTGAAACTACTGCACATGGAATTAATTATGATTTTGGTGTTGGAAATGTAAGCGATACTGAATGGATAATACGATATAAGATGAATTTAACCACAGTAAATACTACTGTAATGTATACATATTGGGGTTTATCTAGTGTATCAGGAAGTGGAAGTTCAACAACTAGGGATTTCATTGGTTTTAATACTACAGGAACTTCTTTTTATGGACATGATAGAGATGGAGCAGATGATACAGGTGGTGGAGATAATGTACAAAATTACACACTTTTAACTGGAACAGATTACTATGTAACAATCAAAAGAACTTCTGCAACAGCTTATGCATATACTTTACAAACTGGCAGTTTTTCAGGAACAACAGTAGTTAATGGTACTGGAACTTGTGCATCTACTATTGTCGGTCTTAGATATTTTAATTGTCGTAATCTTAATAATCAAACTACAGCAGGAAACTTAATTGGAACAATAGATGACTTTGAATTTTACAACGGAGTAACATCAGTAACACCTGCTACTTGGACTAGAGAGGGTTATGGAACATTACAAGCTTATGCTGAAAGTGCAACAGCAACAGGTGGGTATGACCAATCTAATACACTTTCAACTGCTATTGATATATCATCATTAACAGCAGGAGCTGAAATTGTATCAATAGGTATTAATGCAGGAACAGCCGCAGGAAATGTTTTATTAGGTTTGTATCAAGGTGTAAATCCATTACCAACAGGAGCTACTAAATTAGCAGAAACAGCTTCTACTACAATGGTAGCAGGAATACAATATATTGATTTGACAACACCTTATGTATTAACAGCAACAGATATTTCAAATGGTGTTATTACAGTTGCAATAGCCCATGATTCAGGTAGTGCAAGATTATTTGCAAATTCAACTTTAACAGCAAGAAGCATAAAGGCTAGTAATACTGTTTCAAATGGTATGCCTTCAACTTGGACAAGAGATGTATCAAGTAACGGTGGTCATTTCAACGTATATTTGGGGTATTATAATTGAGCCAAGAATACTATGACCACTTAAACGAGGGGAAAGAATCTTTATCTAATATCGGAGTGAATGTATAGACATGGTGGAATATCTTGCAGGTAATAGGATAAGAGGAACGAGTGCTGAAAAAACAAGTTTAACAATTAATGTATCACCAGCTACAGAGGCAATTTATGATGCACTATCTGAATCCGATGTATCAACATCTGCAATTTATGGATCAGGAGCAAGTGATGGAAGAACAGGTGTTCGAATAGATGCTGGACATAGTGGAATTGGTAAATATATCAATAAAGTTATTTTTTATGGAAATAAAGAAGGTAGTCCAACAGGAACTTATTATTGTAAAATTTTCAATAGTTCTAATGTTGAAGTAGCTACAAGTTCAGGGCAAGATATATCTTTACTTAATGGTGGTGGAACTAATGGAACTAGAGCTAATAATGAACATACCTTAACAACGTTTCACCAAATTGCATCAGGTGATGTAATAGCTTTTACTTATGCTGGTGGTGATTCTTCAAATCATCTTTTAGGTTATTCTTCTTCAAATAGTTTAATTACAAATACAACACCTGTTTGGAAAAACCCATTCGCTTATAGACCTGATAGAAATATTAAACAAAAGTTTGATAGTAGTCCTGCATCAGCAGTTGTCGCATTAAATATTCAAGATGGCTCTATATTCTATGAAACTGACACTAACAAATCCTATGTATTAAATTCAGGCACTTGGACTGAGGTATAACCAATGGCTCTTAGAGCAGTATTCCAAGAGACTGTATGTCAAAAAGACACTTATCAGGCTCAGACATTATTAGGTACTAAAAAGGTATTTCAAGCCAATACATTTGCAGGCAATGCCTACCAAACAATATTTCGTAAAATCATTGGTGCTGTATTCCAAATAGGCGTGTTTCAAAGACTTGTTGCAAACTTTCAAGATGATGTGTTTGATGTCAGTGGTGTATTCACAGGCAATGGCAGGGGTACATTCCAAGGATATGAAATTTCACTCACAGTATTCCAAGACAACATGGCTGATGTCAATGTGTTCCAGTCGACGTCAGGAAAAAGCATTGTTAGGGTAATAATAGAGACTATAAGTTCGTCTCACATAATATCATCCTCAAGAATGTTAGCAAGAATGATATCAGAAACTATAAACTCGGCTGACTATAGAGGAACTGGCAGGGTACTTGCAAGAACAGTAAGTGATATCATAAACATTACTTTAACAAGTCTTAAACTTAGAGGCAGGGGTGCAGTTGTTGGTGACACTGTAGGAATAACGGAGTCTATAGATAGAGCAAGAGCCCTCTTGGCACGCGTGATTGGTGAAACAGTAGGTATGACTGTTACAAACTATAGAAGTAAAGTGATGAGTAGAATGACTTCTGCCACTGTTGGTATCACACTTAGTGTTGATAGAAGTAGAGTACTTGGTCGTGCCATTAGTGATATTATAAACTCAACTGACTTTAGAGGAACAGGTAGATTAATCAGCAGAATTATTAGTGAGATTTCCAATATGAGTGACAGTTTCAACACATATAGAGACCGTTTCAACACGACATCTGACACAATAAACACGGTAGAAACTAACGATAGGGCTAAGATAATCAACCGTATGATTTCAGATTCAATAGGAATGACTGTAACTAATAATATTACCAGAGGATTGAACAAGGCTGTGCAACTAACTGTTAATATGACAGAGATTAATGACAGGGTTAGACCACTCATTAGAAGTATTGTGGAGACAGTATATGCTGGTATTAGTCACTTCCAAGGAAATGTATTCAGTAAGATTGTATTCTATATTGACTTCCCAATAACATCAATGATTAAGAATAGAATTAACAATGATGTAATATCAATACAAAAATATACAGTATATCAAAATAATGTATTCCAATGGAATATTACTGCTGAACCTATAAGAGTTAGAGAACTTAACAGAATGAGAAATGAATCCATATCTGTAGATGACTTTAGAGGAAGAATTAGAGACGTTGTAAGGGCAATAGGAGAAAGTGTTGCAGTAAGCGAAGTTACTAGTATATTTAAGAGTCTTATCAGAATGTTGTCTGACGACATGTCTATGAGTGAGGTCAATGACAGATCTAGAGTATTACTAAGACATATAGTGGACAGTGTAGATGTAGCTGACTTTAGAGGAAGAATTAGAGATATCGTTAGAATAATTAGCAACAACTTATCCATCAGTGAGGTCAACGACAGGGTCAAGGTAATCAATAGAATTGTATCCAACTCGTTGTCAATCAGTGAAATAAATGACAGAGTCAAAGTGATAAACAGAATGATATCTGACTCATTGTCAATCAGTGAGGTCAACGACAGGGTCAAGACCATGATTAGAATGTTAAGTCAAAGTGTATCATTAACAGAAGCACATGATAGAGTTAGAACACTTAGCAGAATAAGAGATGAAAGTGTCAACGTAGATGACTTTAGAGGCAGGATTAAGGAGATTATTAGAGTAATTAGTGATATTATAAACATGTCAGAGGTAAATGACAGAGTTAAACTCATCAACAGAATAATATCTAACTCAGTATCTGTAAGTGACTTTAGAGGCAGGATTAAGACCATAGTTAGAATGATTAGTGAGAGCATGTCATTGGCAGAAGTTAACACAAGAACAAAAATAATCAACAGAATAGACAGTGCCATATTGTCAATAAGTGAAGCCAATAATAGAGCCAGATTGATTAACCGTATGATTACAGAAAGTGTTGCCATTGACATGTTCAGAGGCAGAATAAGACAGATTGTAAGAATGATCAGTGAGTTAGTCACCCCATCTGAAACCAATGTCAGAGTCAGAGTACTTAACAGAATAAGAGACGAATCTGTAGGTGTTACTCAGTTCAGAGGCAGAGTTAAGGTAATGGTCAGAATGATTGGTGACAGTATATCATTGGTCGAAACCAATGTCAGAGTCAAGTTAATCAACAGAATGATAAGCGAGGTTACCACATTATTAGAAGTCAATGACAGAGTCAGAGTACTTAACAGGATTAGAAATGACAGTGTTGGAGTAACAGACTTTAGAGGCAGGATAAGAAACATAGTCAGAATGATTGCAGATATAATAATACCATCAGAGTCAATGAATTACTTTAAACGTATATTCGTAACCAACAACGATACTGTAAACGTATCTCAGTTCAGAGGAAGAATTAGAGTCATGGTCAGAATGATCAGTGAGAGTATGTCATCATCAGAGACATTGGAAAGTGCAATAGGAAAGGTAATAATTATTAGTGAAACAGTAAATGCTGTACATTCATTGGTAAAAGTACTAAGATATGGTCTTAACAGAACGACCAGAGATGTAGGCACATTCGCAAGAGCAGTCGATGTAAAACTATTTAAACGAGATGAGACAACCAAAGGAGTAGACCGATGAGCATGAATTTAACAGGAAGAGCCACAGAGTTCTTTGTAAAAGTGGGAAACAGGGCAGTATTGACCATCACCATAGTGGATTCTAACAATGTCAAAAAGTCTCTACAAGATAATATGACATATACTACAGGTAAATGGAAGGTATGGAAGCCAGATGGAACCCTTATAATAGACGGTGTACTGGTATTTGAGGACAGACCAAACGGAATAGTCTCATATAGACTAGCAGCATCTGACGTGACAATAGAAAAAGCAGGTATTTGGGAGGGTGAAGTAGAGATATTTGACGGTGATGGTGACATGAGTGAACAAACGAAAACTTTTAATTTCACCATTGAGGAGAGTTATTAATGGCAAATTTAACAAATACGGTCGGTGGCAAATGTGATGTTTGCGAACACCATCAGAATCAACATTCATCTCCAGATGGATGTAGTGCATGTGACTGTCAATCAAGAGGACTTCAATAGATTTATATAACACTCTTCATAATATTCATCATGCTAAAGATCGATGATATTAATGAGGAGGTCTATTTTCAGTTCCGAAGAAGCCAAATGGAGGCTATGCATACCGAAAGGTTAGGAGTCATACATGTCAGTGATATTATCAAACCTTGTATGAGAAATGTGATTTACAAAAAAACAATGCCAAACACTGGAATGAATACGGAGAGTACAAAGTCTTTATATTTTGGACAGGTGGTTCATAGTAATTCACAGGTTGCAAAGGATGAGAAATATCACGAAATGTTTTTTGCTTATGATTATGTTAGAGATGTATCATTGACACGAGAAGAAGCATTAGAGATACCACTTGAAGATGAGAGACATCTTGATATTATTTATGGCAGTGCAGATGATGTGTTAAAGATTGGTGGTAAATGGGTTATATGTGATAAAAAAACAACTGGAAGTATAGATTATTTTTCAAAGGCAACATCAAAAGCTAGTGATTCACATAAGGATCAGATTAACAGATACAGGGTACTCTTAAAGAAATGTTACGACATAGATGCAGAGTTTGGATGTGTAATTTACATTAGCAATAGAATTGAAAAAGACAAGAGAGATAAACCATCTATACTATCATTCAAATTAAGACCTGTTGAAGAAACATTGGTAGATATGATAGACAAGTCTAATATAATTAAAGATTCATTAAACAATAAAATATTACCTGAGAGAACAAAATGTTTTTTATGTGACGGTATGTGTGATTATGCAAGTGTCTGTTTTACAGATGAAAGGTCAACCTTTGATTAAAAAAACTATAAATAATAGTTTATAATAACTGTCATATAATGGAAGAAAATGGCGATATTTTTAAAATTAAGAGTGTTGGAAACAAGTTTGTAGTCAGTGAGGATAAGAGAAAAACAATATCACCACACAACAGTTTAAAACATTTTAGAGAAGCCGACATACCAGCACTATGTGACCAATGTAAATATAGAAGCATTGATGCAGGGGGTAATGGCAAGTGTCCCAAATATGAAGAGGATGCAGTTTGTGTTATTAGAAAAGATTACATATCATTCATCAATGAGTTAGATACTAGAAACCCAGAAGACCTAAAAGAGATTATGGATATAGTAACTAAAATCACATTTGAAAATGTAATGATGACAGCAACACAATCAAAGTTTGATGGTGGTGTACCAGATAAGAATGGAAGAAGTGAAATTAATGTGCTGATGAATTTAGTAAAATCACTAAGTGACCTTAACAATAAAATTACAGTTACAGAAAGAAAAGAGTTTACAAAGGAGGGTGATATCAATACAATATTTAGACAGATAAAGGCAAGGGGTATAGATGACTCGTCCAACAAATGAGGAAGTAGAAGAAAGACAGGAGTTCATGCAAACCATTGCAGACTGTGCAAAGAACCCCAGTCTATTTAGTGAAGTATTTTTGGGACACAAACTGTTTGATTACAATCAAAAATATGTTAACTGTAAAGACCGTTTCATAGTGTATAGAAGTGGAAGACAGGTGGGTAAAACCATGTCAACTGCCGCCAAGGCAGTACACTTTGCATTCTTTGCACCTCTAATGTTAAAGACGGTAAAACATGAGTGTACAATAGTTATCGCTGCACCTACACAAAATCAGGCTACCATCATGTTCGACAGGATTAGAAGTCTGGTTATCAACAATGCATTTCTCAAAGGCTACATAGTAAGAAACACACAGAGTGAACTGTGGATTAACTTCCTAGACAATACTGGAATGAGCAAGATCATCACAAGAGCAACAGGTGAGACTGGTGTTGGACTGAGAGGTTATTCTCCTCACGTTATTATTGCGGACGAATGTTCCTTCATCAAGACCGACATACTCAGGGCATTCCTTCCATCTGGTATGGCTACGCAGGCAAAGGTATGGCTTACGTCAACTCCGTTCTCCAAGTCAGGTTACTTCTATGAGGCGTGTATGAACAGCAAACCTAACAATCCAGAAGGCATGTGGACAGAGTTCCATGTCAAGTCCATGATGAATCCACTGATTGCGGAAGATCCTGTATTCATTGAGGAAATTAAGAGACTTACAAAGGAGGAGTATGTGCAAGAGGTAGAGGGTGAGTTCCTAGATATAGGAGATGCACTCATACCAAACTCACTAATCATGGAAGCACTTACTGACGGTCATCCTAAAGGCAGGGTAAAATACTATATGGGTGTGGACGTTGCCAGAACAGGTCGTGATGAGACAGTGTTCACGGTTGTAGGAGTTGATGAGGACGATGTGGTATACCTTGAAGAAGTATATGCAGAGTCACAAAGTAACGTTGTTGATGTGGCAGGCAGAATAGGAGACTTTGTACAACAGTTCCATTTGGAAACCGTGTTCATAGACGAGACAGGTCTAGGTGGTGGACTGGTAGACTTGTGCAGGGAAAGAGATATTCCTACAAGAGGTGTAATGTTCTCATTGCAGGAAAAGGCAGACATGTACAAGAATCTCAGATTATTGTTTGAAAATCACAAGATTAAACTAAAGAATATTAACAAAATGGTATATCAACTGTCATATCTTAGAAGGGAGTATACAGAAAGTGGTATTATGAAGATTAAATCATATGAGCATGACGACTATCCCGACAGTCTTGTACTTGCCTGTAGGGCAGTGAATACAGGTGAAGGTTGGTATGTTATGAGTATGGGTAAGGCTCTAAAAGAGTCACTATTCGGTTAAATTTATATAATAATACATAGTGGTTTATATATGGATTGGCGTGAATTTTTAGAAAAGGATGCTTTAGACGGTAAAGGTGCTAATGATAAGATTAAAGATCCAAAATGGCATGATGATCCACCAGTAGAAGAAGGACATTATAAAGATATAAAAATAACTCCTAAAAAATTTTTAAGAACTGCAAGAAATGCAAGTACACCTACTAGACCAGAAGGATCAAAAGATCCTTTAGCTCAAACAGAAGATAGTAAAAAACTTACTAGAAGACAAGTTAATGATGGTAAAACAACAGGATTAAATGATGCACACAGTAATCCAGAATTTGATGGCTCTAAACCAAGAAAAGGTCAATATGATATGAGAAGGGGTGATGAATTAGGTGCAGTTGAACATTATAAATATAGATTGAGACATGGTGGAACTGTAGCAAAACCAACTTTAGATACAGATCTTAAAAATAATAAAGTGGTAGGTCATGAAGGTAGACATAGGTCAAGAGCTGCAATGGAAGAAGGACTTAAAAAAATACCAACAAAATTACTTAATAATAGATTTGATGATGAAAATAATAAAAAAAGAGATCTAAAAGGATTAAAATATGAACAAGATTTAACTGAAAGTTCTAAAGAATTACCAAAAACTAGTGGAAAAGACACTAGACACCCAATGTTAGGTAGAAAAAAATCATGGGAATCATGGTTAGAGAAAAAAAATAGAACTATTAATGATGATTTCCCAAAAGGAAACCCTCCAATAAAGAAAAAACCAACAATGTTTCCTAGAATTATACGAGAATTTCCTGATGAAAAAGAAGATCCAATGGTATATGATAATAAAACTGCTTCATGGGAAGATTGGTTAGAAAAGAACAATGCCATAGAAACATCTCATAAAGAGGATGAAAAAAAGCATGAATGGGATGGTAAGTTCAGCAGTTCCACTATCAGAGATGATGCAAAGGATGAAAAGGCACAAAGTGAGGAAGAATCACTAGAGGAATTGACTGACGGTAAGTTGGAAGAGATAGAGAAACTAAAGAGTTGGGAAGCATGGTTGGAAAAAGGTAGATGGGATGAACCTAAAAGTACTGCTACTGACACTCATTTAAAAGAAGAATCAGGAAGAGATACAAGAGTTGAAGTCAACGAGTTAAATGCAGAAATTGGACAAGAAGCAACAAACGAAAGATTGGATGAAGCTGGACGAACAGGCATGTTTAAACCAACAGATACTCCAAATTTTACTTCAAAAAAACCAAAATATGTTAAAGGTGTGGAACAAACAGGTGATGATATATCTCAATCTAAAGAACATCTTAACATAGACATAGCACATGCAGCCAAATCATGGACAATTTGGCTAGAAAAGATGCAGGGAGCAGGCGATGCACGATTTGGTAACCAACATTTGACTGGATTAGACCAAGAACCAGTAAACAATGAGGAGGATGAAGCTAATATTTTACCTGAAAAAGAGGAAAAAACTGACGATAAAAGAGAAAAACATGAAGAAACTGATGATAAACCTTATAAAGGATTAAAGGCTGAGAAGAAGTAACATGGAAGACTTGAACAAAATAACTTCAACTAGAGTCGGAGATAACATTCATTTCTTTGTAAACGGTGCAGAAGATAGCGGCACAGTAGTCAAAATGAACACCAGTTTTGTTACCGTTGTAAAAGATGACGGTATATTACAAGATATTCACATTAACGATACGTTCTTCATTAAAGATATACTAGTAAACAAGACTTGGAATGACATGTCTATGGAAGAAAGAACTGTTGCATTACACGAAATTCACGCCTACAGTCCTAGATTCCTCGCAAAAACATGGCAACAACTTCCAAAAGAACTCAAAGATATATTAAAATCCAGCGTAGAACAGGGACATTATGGCAGTGCAGGCAGGGCAAGTCATGCACCTGAAACAAACATGGACATTGATGCTACAGAAGACTATGAAGGACAAACTGAAGATGAAAAGAAAGAACAGTTTAAACATGAAGAAAAAAAACCTAAAACAATTGATAAATCCATGCAAGAACAATTATGGGAAGAATGGTTAAGCAAAGACGGTGGTATGAGTGGTGGAAGTCCTCCAGCAGCAACTGGTATGCAAACAACTGGAGATACATTTAATGCTGTCTATGGTAAAGATGGTCGTATCAAAGGTCAAGGAAAAGATAAGGAAGAAGACAAAGAAGAAGAAAAAGAAAGGAAAGGATAATGGTAGTCGGTAAACCAGATTTTGAACTAAACAGTTTTGGAATTCAGTACAAGGAAAAGAAAGTAAATTACACTAATAAAAAAGCTGGTATAAACGTTTTAAGTAATAATCAAACTGAAAATGAACATGCAGCAGAAAGTAAAATATCAAACATAGCAGCTGAAGCAGCAAAAAAAGATCCAAAAAAGAAACTAACACATTCCAACCAACCAACAACTAGAAACGCTACAGCAGCAGAGGTAGCAACAGGTAAAAAATTTGAAAATAAAGATCCACAAAAACCAACAGGTACAACACCATCATCAATAACTCCTAAAGATGGTGTATTTGACAATATTCCTCAAAGTAATGATGATATGATTACACAGGAAGGTGGTAGTACTCATAGTGGAAAAGAACCAAAAATGCCTAGAAACAAATTACATGGTAGAGCACATCAAGATGCACAAGCAACATTACGTGAAAGTAAACAAAATCCAACATTGAATTCAAACAATCCTCAAGATAAAACCTCTCATACACCAGAACCAACTAATTATGAAACACCAAAAAAAATAGCAACTGCACCAAAAGGTAAAACACCAGCAAAAGATATTTTAACACCAAATAAACCTGATAGTAGAAAAACACCAGTTGGTGGATCTACACCAGATTATGTGCCTATCGAGCATAAAGGTATTTCAAATAAAAAACCAGATGGTACACCTATTGTTAAAGCAAATGAAATTATATTAAAAATGAATATTATGAAATTAGACTTGATGAAAAAAGCACCAAGAAGGGGAAGTGCATCTTGGAAAAAAGAACAGGCTGATTCACCTGAATTTCAAAATGCAGTAGTTTCTGAAACTCAGAGAAAAGCAAGAGCAAGATCAGGTAAAGGAGGTAAATGGAGTGGTGGTATGGATGACTGGACAGAACATCAAGATGAAGAAAATCCTATGACAAGAGAATTCTATAGTGGTCATGATTCGGGTTCTGAAGAAACAAGAGGTAAATTTGAAAATTCTATTGTGGATGCACCACAAACAGGGTTAGATATTTTACAAGCAGGTAAAAAAGTTAAAAAATCTGCTTCTGAAACAATATTCAAGGCAATATCACTAAAGTTAGACTTGGTAAAAGCATTAGCTAGTAATGCAGGTTCTACTCTAGTAGCAGCAGGTACAAAAAAAGGTAAACCAAATCATATTAATGATAAAGGAGTACGTACACAAGACGGTCAACATACTGTTAGAGGTAAGGGTGTAGGTACACCAGAACAAGTTACAATTGACGGTGTAAAAACTACACAGCCAAGAACGGTAGCAGTAAAACCAAAAGGCAATAAGAAAACTTCATTAGAAGGAGATATGCAAATGTCAAAAGAAATTGAGAATAAAACACCAACAGAACTTAAAGAGAGAATGGATTATATTACAAACAGTCCAGCGTATCAAGAATCAATTCACAGAGATGCACCACTAACGGAAAAAGAAGGAACTGAAAAGTTTGATAATGCTGATCCGAAAACTCAAGCAATACGTGCCAGAATTGCAGCACGAAATGCAAAAAAGAAATCTATTGATGAAATTAATTCCATGACTGATGGTATGAAAGAATTATTGAAAAGAGAGGGCGTAAAAATAGGTATGGGTGAAAAAGATACACGACAAATGACAGATAGATTTAATGAAGAATGGGGACTTCCTGATACAAAAGAAGGTAAAAATGCCAAAAGAATGTTAGATGACCATGTGTCACCTGTCTAACAACCCTTAAATAATACCCATATAAGTTTTTAATGTGGTAAGACGAGATAATGATCATTATTGTGTAGAATGTAATGCTGTGCTCCCATGGAGATATAAAGGACGACAAAGAATTTATTGTAGTAACACCTGTAGAAATGAATATACAAAAAAAAAGAAAGAATCTACATAGACGGTGGAACTCATAAGAGTCGCATATGCCTAGTTGATGGTGATAAGACTATAGTAAAGACTAGGGGTAATGACAGTATTATGTATACAAACAATGAACTGGAATACCTTGCACTCAAGTATGGTTTAGAATACATTAATAACAATTATCCCAGAAAACAAATTACAGTATACAGTGACTCCATGCTTGTTGTGAATCAAATCAATGGTAAATGGAGGGTTACAACACCAACATTGTTACCATTATACTCTAAATGTATTAAGTTACTCAGACCAAACGTGACTGTAAAATGGACTAAAAGAGATTTAAATAAAGCAGGATGGGTATTAGAGAAATTATTAAAATCTAAGTCCTAGTAGGATAAGTTGTGTTTGATTTATTACCAGCCTCATTGTTTCCATTAAAATGATTTAACATTTTAGCAAACAACACTGCATCACTCTCATACAAATCACCAGTTCTTGTTTTTTTAACAAACTTTGCAAATTTTCTAAACAATTCTTTGTCTTCCCAAGTAACACATATAGTAGTATGAGAATTACCAATCTTTCTTCTTGCCATATTGAATCATATATACATAAATATATAAACTTTTAGATAGGATATGTTTCTTTAGCCTTCTTTACAGGAATAAATGGTATGGTTATTGGCAACCAAATCATTCCCCATCTTATCCAGATCTTGATAGTCTTTTTGCTTCCATACCAGTTGTCATGGACTATAACTGTTGCAGCGGCAGCCCTAGTGTTTGCCCTTCCCTCTGGGGAATCATATATCCTAGTAATATGAGAAGTGCCAACGGCATCCTGATAGATAGCGTGCAACAACTCATGTCCGAGTGGCATTACATTCTGTCTGATAATAAACGGATTCTTGACGTCATTGACAAACATGTAGATTACTTTCACTCCTGTGACTCCCCATGCTATTCCGTCACTGGTTTCAATGTTTAGATGCTTATAATATACCTTAAAATCTTCTTGGTCGGTTACAGGTATTATGTTAAGTTCCCAGTTGTCCTCAAAGTTTTTCCATGCCTTGTACCCAGAATTACTGGTTCCGTCATGACCGTTTATCATAATGATACGCTGTATAATGTCATTGTATTTTTTCTCATCTATGTTCTTGGTAAAATAATGTATCATGATTAGCCATATTATCAACAACATATAAATATTGCCAATATATGATTAATTGTATGGGTACACAAATAAAAGGCAAATTTGCAGGTCAGTGTAAAATATGTGGAAGTGACTGGAGAGTAGGCGACAACATATATTACCAAAAAGAACCTAAAGCAATTTGTTCTGACAAGGAATGTTTTGAGGAACAAGGTGGAACATTCACACCTTATAAACAACAAGGTACGCTAACAGGTGGTACTGGTGGGTGGGGAAAAACTCCAATAATAACAAAACTACCTGATGTAGAAGTCAGTGATGATGTTAAGAAGATAACAGAGTATTGGGATCAATTTTTTGTAGTAGCACATCACAAGACAAAGTCTATTTATCCACAAGAAGATGTTAATGGTGATAGGTTCGGTCAAATCAGATCAAAAATGATGGATCAATTTATGGGATTAACAAACATGTTAAATAAATAGATTTATATAATCCTTCCTTTTTTACTAAACTATGAACGTAAGCGAAGTTCTCGACATCAAAGGTTCTCATGAGAATTCTAAAAAACTTGTTGCTGGTGATAAAATTACCATCCAAGGTTTTAAGATTAAGAACGTTGATGAAGTAGGTGCTGAAGTTGTTGAAATTTCAACCACAGAAGGACTGCGACATTCATTCGGTAAAACTGTTATTGGTCAAGCCAAAAGCGATTACTGGAAAGATGTTGTAGAAAAATGTGTTGACAAGGATGCAGCAGACGGCTTGGATGCCTATGTAGTTGAAAGGGAAGCTGAGAAGACAGGCAGAATGATGCTATGTCTTAGCATGTTTCCACCAAAAAACTAATAAATAACTCCTACCTTTTTATTTTTATTATGGATATAGACAAGCAACATGCCGAAGATTGGTCTAATGTAAAGAAATACAACGAGGACATGCTTAACGTAACAGGCGAACATAAATATGAAGTAAGAATTGCTGCGTGTGATAGACTGCTCGCAACAGTTAAATAAACTTCTACATTGTAATTTCATATGAAGACTTGTAAGAAATGTAACAAAAGAGACCTTGAATGGAACAAGCCATGGTTTGAATACAGTGGCAGATGGCAGTTAAACAATCATAAAAACAGTGATGGGGAATGGTGTGTCAACAATGTTAAAAAACAAAAGGAAAACAAACTTACAAAGAAAGACTTTACAATATGTCCATTATGCAGCGAGTCAGATTTTGGATACTGTTTGAATACCGAGTATGAAGAACACAAAAGATTATATCATCCAAATGGCGAGACTAGAACAAATGAGTATTTTCAATGTTGATATATAACTTTATATTGAGGTAATTATATCACTAAGTAACATGTTTTCAAAGAAAGTTACTATTAATCTTGAAAAGAAAGATGATATAATACACTTAGAACCGATAAGCGATATTCATATCGGTCATGTTGGTTTTGATGAAGACTTGTACAAAAAAAGAGTAAAGGCAATATGCAGAGACAAAAACAGATACACGTTCTTTGGTGGAGATGCATTGGATGCAATTACAACTTACGATAAAAGATTTAATCCTGACATGAGTTTGGAACACGACATAGACAATCAAAGACAGAGATGGCAGGACATGACACAGTCATTGATTGACATTCATACAAAGTCCAAAAATGAAAAGATATGGGGTTTCTTTCACGGCAATCACGATTACAAGATACCACAAATTACCAGATCATACTTGGAAAATACCATGTGTACTCCCAATGACTTGACGTTCATGGGAAGCCGTGGAGTTATAGGACTTGAGATTAGACATAATAAAAAGATATTATCACAATGGTCTATACTGTTCATACATGGAAGCGGTGGCGGAAAGCCAGAAAGAATGATGGAACAGATGAAACATAATGCATACTATGACGTATTCCTTTGCGGACACCTGCATCAAAAGAGGTATCAACCAGAACTGGTATACGACTTTGACTGGAAGAGTGGTAAGACTTGGGAAAGAGACATACACCTAGGCAATACAGGTACGTTTTGTAAGACTTTGATAGAAAACACAGATGGATATATGGACAGAAAGAACGAGGTTATAGGATCACAGATAGGTACGATGACGTTATCATTTAATGCAGAGGAGGGAACTATCAGTGGTCATATCTAAACCAATCAGAAAAAATAAGAGAAATCTGACAAGTATTGTGGATATAGAAAGGTCTAGAAGGGTGTCGACTCATGATAGAATTATAAATGTTTTAAAGGAGTATAAAAAGGGACTACCTCTGACTGAGATACAGTACGAAGGAAAGATCAGCAGTATGGGCAACTTACATCATACAATAAAATTCATGGTCAGGGCAGGAGAGGTAAACAAAGAAAAATGTTCTCATTGTAACAGCACTGAACTATATAAACTGAACATATAACTCTTGTATAATTAGACAAGTTTATATTCACAAAGAACCAAACATCCATATGTTTATCAATATTTGTTGGACAAAAGACGGTGAAACTAAAAAAACACTTATGGCTATAGAAAAAGCAACTCATATGG
>Ga0233439_10001208_pt1 | contig 34102 bp, 25 predicted proteins | sample SI_123_September_6_FD_182713 | JGI IMG/M metagenome (GOLD analysis project Ga0233439, IMG submission 182713) | Seawater microbial communities from Saanich Inlet, British Columbia, Canada - SI_123_September2016_100_MG | ecosystem: Environmental > Aquatic > Marine > Inlet | place: Canada: British... | reverse complement strand
TTTAAGAACAAATGGTTTTACAATTTTCTTACCTTTACTAATAGAAGGAACACAGTCACTTAATAAATATTGTAGCACTTTCTTCTTGACATCAAATTTTAATATTTCACTGGAACCTTTTCCTTTCGCGCTAATATTATAATAAGTACTACCCTCATTGTTGACAAACTTTAAAATCAAATAAGTAGAATTAAACGCATCTTCATCTTGTAACGAGTTCACGTAATCATGCGTCGAGTTATAAAGTACGTTGGGGCATACCATATTATCAGATTCGATAATGATAATTTTTATGTCAAATGCCTTTTCCATAATATCCCAAACATAATTATATGATATATCGTCACCTTCTAGATAACTGACATACTTATTCTTTACTCCTTCGATAGTACTTCCATTTAGTGAGTTCAAGTCCGAAAATACAGTGAATAAATCACCATTCTGTAGATTTAAGAATTCCTTATTCTTTTCTGATTCGCCTGCTTTAATATAATTTTTCAATTCACTTATCAAATCGTCTCCCTTATTTCTTTCTAGGTTGACATTATTTCCTTCTTCTTTTGTGCTTGCATAAATCTTTTCCAGGCAAGCTTTGTACGTGTTATTTACCTTTCCTGTTATATTGTATTCTTTATTTTCTTCTCCATTAGAATCCAGAGTTTCTATAATTTTTTGTCTTTCTCCTGTTAACTTTTGCGAATCAGTATTTGAGGGACCTTCTTTATCTGTATCTCTTAATTGCTTTGCAAAGTTACTTTTCTCATTTTTTTGCACTTTGTCAGTATATTTCTTTGTTACACCACAAAATAATAACTTACCATCTTTCTTTTTGTTAATAATTGGTGTACCATAAGTATAGAAAAGTTTCCGATTTACGTTATTATTGTCGTCCTTGTGGTACCCACAGAAGAACATGAATATACCGTCTTTACTCCATTCTGGTGCGATGAGCGGTTCTACTGTTTCAAACTCTGATAATGTCTCTTTTTCGAGTATGTTTTCATCACCACCAACCGTTATATACCTATAAGTATATACGTCTTTGTTGTCTACTTTAGCTTTAGTTATCATTAATATTTTACCTCCATGTATACGAATAACTTCATTCGTGCCAGTTATATCGAATATATTTTCGCCGTAATTAGTAACGTATGGCTGCTTTGCAAAACCTGTACAAGTACTGGAAAACAATTTTGAGAGCAATTTCTCATTTACTAGAATATCATGGAAACTATCGTTCTTTGCTTTTATTTCTATAGCGGCACAAGCGTAGCGTTCATCTTCACCTTCTACCTTTAATCTGATATTTATGATTTTATTTTTACTGATACTTTTTTTATCTTCTTTTGATAGATATAGTTCTTTATAATCGCATCCTTTCTGTACTGATGCGAATAATGCATCTTGATCAAGGATTAATTTACCATCATCATCTATTATAGTTTTTACCACCTTAAATTTAACGTTATCTTTCTTATCATTAATGTGAACATCTTCCATTATTAACATATCACCCTCATTAAAATTACCCTTCTGAGATTTAACTTTAATGGATGATACAAGGAAATTTGTACTTTTCCCAGAAACATTTCGTTTACTTTCACCACCAATCAGGACTGTGAAACTTCCATCCTCTGATGATGAATCTTCATCCTCCGAAGATGACGATGATTCATCTCCTGATGAAGCATCCTGTACATCCTCTTCTTCGCTAGTTTCCTCATCATCTTCTTTTTCATTTTCAATATCTCCACTTAAAGTGTAATTATATTGTGTATTACATAACCAATTCATAATGTTCATGTTGTTACTAACTATAATTTTATCGCTATCATTATTCTTTTTATTATTTGAAACAAATATACAATTCTTTTTGTTGCGAACTCTTCTGGAAACAATAATATTATCCTTATCTCCATTTTTCTTGTCTTTCGGTTTCATCACAAGTTTATTCATTTGTACATTCTCATCATATACATTAATACTATTCAAAGGTTGCACACCGAATTGACCTATTGACTTCAAGTATTCTATGCATTTGTCATATACGATTGAGCATTTACTTTTTACTAATTCGTTTATTGTATTAATTTCATTACAAATGTCTTTTGGTTGATATTTTTTACTTTTCCTCTTGAAAGCATAAATCTTCTGTTCTCCCTCAGAGTTGATTATGTAACATAAATCAAAAAGATTTTCTGACAGCGGGATAAAAAATTGCACTTCGTCTATTTTATTTGCTATCTTTATATTTTTCAATACTTTTGTGTCAAATACAGGGATCTTTTTGTGTGATTTATCATAATATTCGCAATACGACTTTATTTCAACATTTACTTGATAATCCGGTCTTTTATCCATAACGTTGGATGATCCGAATACGTACCTAATATACGGAATACTGTTATCGGCTTTTATTGTGTTAAAAAGATTCTTCAAATCAATATATACAGGATAATTGGCTTGTACTGAAAATGCAAAAATCTTTATGGTGTAATCTTCTATATTGAAATCTTCCTTTGTCTCTTTCTTTACTTTTGGTATATTTGTTTGTCCATTAGGTTTTCCCAAGCTAGGAAAGTAAAATTCTTTCATTTCATTACCTTCGTTGTATTTGTATGCATGAATAGTGTTTTTGTATATATTTCCATAATCAATGATTCTCTTTTTATCTGTTTGAATAGGATGTGAACCACTATCCTCTCTTGCGTTTGGAGATAGTGGGCAATAGGGCAAATAAGTCTTAAATTCAACACCCATCGGCTGTTTCATAATATCGTGAATGTCATTTAACCCCCAGCTAACAATTTCATTATAAATACACAAGTTTTCGTGTGAGGTATTCGATGAAGAGCAAAGAAGGTGCATAGGCTTGCCTATTTTATTATCAAGAGATGAGTTATTTTTCAAATTCTCAAGATACGAATTTAGATTATATTCACTAATTTTATTGTGTTCACATTCTTTTAATATATCCTGGTATATGCCTTCACTAGTTAGAGTTACGCATTTCTCATACATTAAATACAGTTCATTACTATTTGTATAGTCACTTACACCCTCAGGCACATTATTACTAGAACTAGATAATATTCTAGATAATATTTTGCTTTTCAGGAATGCGACACTATTATATGGGTTCATGATTATCTCCATCTCCAGTGGTTCCGTAGGTTGATAATAATATTTTATTGTGTATGTTTCCTCATCGCATTCACATTTTGATAAGGCAAAGCAGTCATTCTGCTGAGAAGACATGATAAACTATATGAGTATTCTATATTATAAATCAATTTGTTTAGATATATAATATAAATTCATTTTTATTTGTACCTACATACTATCCATTTGTCTCTTTCTTCTGTATCAAACGATAATGTTCATTACTCCCTAGACTAAAGTTATGAACAAATAACTTTACATATCATAAAGAGGATTATCAGTTATTTTCATTCCGCAATACTCAATAGGATTCTTTTTGTAATCTACTGGATCATATATACGCATGTCTACTGCGTTTTGTAGCAGAAACTTGAAGTTCTCCCAGAATTCATCATTATGTCCTATGGTTTTAGACATAACATGACCTAATTCATGTATCGCAACAAATGTTAGCGTATTAATGTCAACGAACTGGTTAGATGTTTTCTTTTTGACATTAAGACAAAACGCAATATTCTCTCCTTTATTTTCGCTATATGCGGTCAATTCACTAGTAGGAAGAGTCTCTCTTATGTATTCTGGGTTGTAATTACTGTATAACCTGTAAACATTATCCCTATCAGGATATTCTTTTTTCATGTAGAGGACTAATTTTGACATACGTGATGATACTTCTGCTAGCAAGTCTGCCGCTTTTTGTATATTATCTCTGCGTCGAACACAATATTCGTTACCGTCTTTCGAGGATTCAATACATTTTAAATTATAGCTGGCAGATTTTGTGTATATTTGCAATGTAAGCAGAACAATAAGAAATGACAGAATATACCCAAATATATTCAGGTTAATTTTAGATTTCATAATTATCAGGGGAATCGATTAAATGATAAGAAAAAATCTAATAGCAAGCCTCCGTATATAATATACAAAGTAAAGTATATTATATAGATTATTTTGACTAAATGGTATCACGTCATTCTCATTTTATCTTTGTACGTAACAATAGACAACGGTTCATTATTTTACTGAGGACCGCAGCCAATTTCCAAAGGCACTCTCATTGTATCAGGAGAGATTGTTGTGTTGTTCCATGGACCAACATTGAGTTGAGGATTAGCGGGTTCAGAACGTAATTGCAAATTAGCATTTCTTAAAGAATTACCAACAGTATCAATACCAGCGTGATAACCTGCTTGAAGCAAATTGACATTTTGTAAATCACCGGAACCGACAGGGTTCAACTTAGCCCATTCACTGTTAGTGTCCTTAGGTAGCAAATCAGCTGGGTCTGCCACAGGCTTAGAGGAGCAATCGCCACAAGGAGCTGAAGAAGTAGCATCACCTTGAGCGGAGGCATACACCTCATTTTGTCCCATAGGATTGGAAGGAACAACCTGCGCTGCGTCACCTCCACTAGCCTCTTCGAACATAGCTTTCTGCTGTGATGTCAATTGCTCAACACCGGAACTGCTTTTGCTTCCACTATAAGACATAATCATATAGATCAAGAAAACACAACCGATAGCGAACAATATAATGTGTTCATGCTTAAATTTTTTAAGTGATTGCAAAACGTTCATTTTCGTTTACTGTATTGTAAAGTGTATAATCTTACTGTTTTATATAAGATAATATGATAAAAAATAATTTAAGTCAACGTCGTTTATAACTGCGTGATGACATAATCTCATGAATAAAACGGTTTCTATATAATATTTTTTGACTTTACTATATTCCAAAAACATCCTAAAATAACGTCAATCTCAAAACTCGATGTATCCTATTTTCACCAAATTAACCGCTTTCTTCAATTTGATAGTTTTCATTGTCAATTGATTGATTGGTTATATCGCTGTCATAATAATAATCATGAATGTCGTCGTCTGGATCGCTCTCATCTAAATCATCTAGTAAATATTGATTCTTTATATTTTTTGCTTCTAAATAATGTGTTATGGATTTCACCTTGTGTTCTCTCGCTTTCTGTTTTGCAACTTTGTAAATTTCGTAATATATCTCCTGAGGGTCTTTCAGTGAGGTTACGGTTCCTCCTTCGTTGACTTCCATCGCAAAGTTAGAAGAAATATCAGTTAAATCACTATCACTCGTACCGTATTCCAATTCTTTTTCCTTTTCACTATCTCTTCTATCGTTATTGTCAGTGACATCTCCCTGTCCTAATTCTCCTACATGCTTTACACCTTTGTTGGGAGAATCCATAATATGTTCATCTTCCTCCTTAAAAAGGATAGTCTTTGTAAGGTTACTCTCAGTATCGGGTACTTTTTCATTTACAGTAGTTTCGTTTTCGCTAAACATTCCGGGGACTCCTAGTTCTCCTACTTCTACATGAACTTCCTGTTCTTCCTTTATTTCTGATACAGAAGGTATAGCAATCGTCTCATTACTGGTATCATCCACACTTGTTATAATGTCATTTGTGCCTTTTGATTCCTCGTCGATTGAAGAATCAGGAAAGCATACTACGGTAGCGGTAGCGGAATCGTTTGACTGACTATCTGTTATATCTTTCTTTTCATTACCGACAATGTCAATATCAGCCTGTTCCTCTACCGGTGGTGTAGCTTGTGTAGCAATGTTATTATTATTATCATTATTATTATCATTATTATTACCAATATTATTACTACTAGGAGTACTTCTTATCATACACTTATCAAATGTAGATTCTTTTTGAGAAATCTTCAATTGCTTGCACATCATTTCTACTTGAAAACTTTTACTAGTGAATCTGACTCCTAGAACCTCAAGTATCCCCTCAATATTGACATTTTCTTGAATATCATCTATAGAAATTATGTTTTCATATTCATCAAAGACTACACAAGTCTTACCTTTATGTTTAGGTTCGTTAGTTGTATTCAAACCAACACGAATTAAATGATGCTTTCCCCCTCTAAATGACTTAGTTATGTTAACAAAATTATTCTCTATGTCAGTCCTATCCATGTCAGTATGGAACCACTCATTTTTGTGATCATATATTTTCGATATTATTGTATCCTGTAAATGTTCAAACCATTCAAGAATATCTACATCCTCGTTGTTATACAACAAATCGATGTATGATCTTTTATTTGTATTCACTACCCCTTGTTTCGTTTTGCATGTATCAAATTGTACATAATACGGAGTATTGCTTCTGTTGCTTCTGATTTTCGTAAAGTAAGTACCTCCTTGCACAACTACTGGTCTAGTCATGGATAGGCTATCTTTATCAAATGAACTATTCGCTTGATGAATTTTTACAGAGGAAGATGACATGCTATATTTATTATGCGCACTGTTTCGTTTATTGCTGTTAAATAGCCAAATATATTTATATCGATACTTTAAAAGAATAATTGTAACTTATAAATATCTATAACATTAAACATACATGAACGATAAATTTGTAGAAAAGTGTGTACAAATCCTCGCGAGAGAAGATGTGAAAAATGAAATGAAAATTCTATTTAAACCATTAGTTAGCTTGATTGTGCAAGAACTGTATCCGTACATCTACCTCTCGTTGCTTTTTGTCATCATTAGTTTTCTTTTAATTTTAGGAAACTTTTACATTACGTTAAAATCAAGAAGATTTGTCTAATACACAAAATATTTACATAGTATATAAACATATTGATATCAATACTTTCCTTTTATTAATATCTAACTTAAATGACGGAATCAGGTATCCCCACAATGTTAGGGTTAGGTCATGAGTTTGCAGTTATGGGCGGTAGTCGTCGACGCAAACACACAAAGACTCATCGTCGAAAGCATGGCAAAGCTGCCGCTCGCAAGAGCCACAAGAAGCGCACTCTCAAACACAGAGGAGGATCCCACTCTACACACCCATACATCACCGCGGGAGGAAAACGCAAAATGACTCACAGACGCAGAAAGCACGGCAAATCAGCCGCTCGCAAGAGCCACAAGAAGAGACATTCTCTTCGTCGCAGACGCCACAGAGGAGGTAAATCCCCTTTTTGCCATGACAAAGGTTGTATTGTAATGGGGGGAAGTAAACACAAAAAGACACATCGTCGTAAGCGTGGAAAGACTGCAGCTCGCAAGAGCCACAAGAAGAGAAGCACTCACCGTCGTCGCAGAAGCCACAGAGGTGGTGCTGGCATCATGAGTGTGATTAACAAGGCAGTTGTACCTTTTAGTCTATACAAACTTCAGAAACGCATGCAGGATATGACACGCAAGGCTCGCAAGCACATGTATAAAAGTAAAAGATAAATAAAAAGAAGAAGAAAACAAACTTAAACATTATTATTTATAATTACGTATCAACAGAAACGGTAACGTATACGTAATTATGGAAGATTTTCAACAAAACATAAAATCATGGGTAAAACTAGACAGTGAGCTTAAAGACATAAATGACCAGGCTAAACTGCTACGATCAAATAAATCTGAATTACAGTCCAACATTTACGAGTTCGTACAACAAAATGATCTCGAATCTTCTACAGTGAAAATTTCTGATGGTAAATTAAAATTTACTCAAACAAAGCAAACTCCTCCTCTTTCTCTTGGATTCATTGAATCATGTTTAATGGACAAAATAAATAACGAGGATTCCGTTAGTGACATAATGGAATACATAAAGTCAAAAAGAGAACCAAAATATACATCAGAAATTAAACGTTATTTTGACTAAACTATTTTCTCCCTAATGATAAAGTGGATAGTTATCTTTATAATGGATTTTGATAGTATATGGTACGACGAGGAAGTAGATTTAGTAAATGATAACAAGAATGAAGAAGATAATGTACATTATGATTATGATTCAGAGGAGACATCGATATCCTTCTGCAACGATGAAAATAAGGAAGATGATGAGGAGGAAGATGAGAGTGCTATACCAGAGAAAATTCTTGAATACTACTTGTCACCAGCACGAGGGGAAAGACTTAAATATATAAGAGATTTATCTTTGAAAAATAGAAGACAATCTGCGGATAATAACAAAAGAATCGCATCCAATAATACGCGAAGAAATAAGAGTAGCACTAATCGGTGTACACCGAAACGAAGACGTATCAATGCAAGAGATAATAAGAAGAATCACAAGAAAACAAAAAAAGTAATAATCCTCAATTAGTAAAACGTAGAGAATGTAGAGCAATAAGAATTTCAGATATATGGTAATAATTATTGATCATATGCCATGTTCTCATAGATAACAGATAATACATATAGCATGAAACCAATATTCATAAATAAATGCAGACGTTCCCACATATTATCATGAACGTAGTTACATATTTGTGTTATCGTTTTATACAAGTACTTGTATTTCCATTGTATTTCTTTTTTGCATATAAGACATCCCTTTTGTTTATGATATATTTCTATGAAACAACCGCAGTGTAATGATGGTCTACACGTGCAAGTATGAGTATATTCACTGTTGTTGTAGTTATACTTTGTCATGTCGCAGAATACGTAGTCTGCCATATATTGTGGCTGCAGAATTCTAGGAAAATAAATTTCTTCTAGACACAAAGAGCACAACTCTTTCTCTATTTCATTTTCATCTTCTTCCCTGATATTCCGCGCAGAATATAGTTTCTTGCATATCTCTGTATTAATCAAGAAATTAAAATATTGATGATCAATTTCTGGTTCATATATATCGTAAACATCTTTAAATATAAAATATACAAACATAACTCTGATTGTATATTTTAAATATTAAATATTCTCTAACATAATCCATAATCGCAAAATGAATGTGCAAATTAAAGAAATGTAATGCATAATATTTTATTTATATTATTAGAGTAAACTCCAAACTTTATTGTTAAATGGTGCTACCAGAATATCTGGTATCTTGCGCTTCCAGTGCTCGACACGCTTGTCCTGCTTTATATCTTCCATAGTTTTGGGATAAATGGAAGATGAATCCATCATGTCTTTTTCTACCTGGTTAATTTTTGGCTTATAACCGTAACAGTTGGCACCGAAACGAACATTCTCGTTCGCAATGTAACCTCCATTTATACCTGGTCTACCACAATCGTTTTCATGTCCCTTTACTGATTGTAACTCGGTCCACGTAGACTTCTGCGTAGGAAACAATGCCATCTGGTCTTTGGACCATCCATAACTGCACCATTCTCCACCATTAGTGTACGCGTTTTCCACCTCACTATAGGAGGCAAGTCTTGCGCCATACGCTTTACACAATGCCTCGGCATTCTCATAGTTATATTTATTTCCTGGTATATGGAAAACCTGTTTGCTTATTGTGATCTCCGGAACAGGGGGAACTGATACGCTCGTGTCATCTATAGGATCTACTGTTACGTCTAACGCAGGAGACATAGAGAATAAGTTAGACAGTTTAGCGGTGAAGTTTATGTTGTAAAAGTATTGCATTCCATTGAGCAACACTACAACAATAAATGTTCCCCACATAATAGCCGATAATATTTTTACGGATGCTCCGGAAGAACCCGAAGGAGCAGCAGGAGAACTCATCGATTCGGCGTCGAACCCCATATCGTTGCTAGCAGGAGACACCGGATTTGCTAAAGATGAAAACAATATAAAAAATAAAATGAGAACAACTGCTAATATAATAATCATGAATGGAGAAACAGAAGTTAGCATAGGTTGTTGCGTATAAACTATCTCAGCATCCTTTGCGTCATTGTCATTGTCATAATTTTGAGTATAATCCGCTGATTCCGAATCGAAATTTGCATGCACACTATGGCTAATATTCTGAGGATCATCAGCCTTAGATAGAGAGGCTTCTGGTACCCCTATGCTAGAATTATAACTTAAATTCATATTTCAATAAAATTATTTACTTATGTATTGGAAGGAATGAATTGAGAATAATAAAGTATATAATTTTGTATCCTACTTATATACTTTATTATGATAAATTATATTTAAAGTACATTTTATTCTCGCATGTCAGATTTCCGTGACGTGGATATATTATAATTTAAACTTTCTTATAGAACAAAGTATACCCATGCACGTTATCTCTACCGCTAAACTTCTTGTCTTCAGTAACTATTGTATCGTTAAATAGATACCACTTATTATCCGCACATTTCACATGGGCGGTGTAATGTCCACCTGCGCAACTACCACTATGGTTACATACACCGTACAACTCATAGTTCGTATCATCTTTATTATAACCTATCATATATGGCGACATTGACAACTTCATGTCCAGCTGTAAAGGAACTTGCATTTTTGAACCATTTTTGTTAAATCTTTTTAATTCAACGATAAGTACTTCAGGTAAAGACCAAAACAAATGTTGTTTGAATACTTCCTCCTTCTTTTTCGTTTTCTCGTTGTACCATTTATTTTCACCTTCCAGCAATTCAGGTCTACAATATTCTTCAAAACAATCTTTTATGCTTATATGACCTTGAGATGAGGAAAGAGTTATAGGAATAGACAAACTTAGTATGAAACATGGCTCAGGACGAGATGACAATTCTTTCCCTTGTTCTATACCATGTGACGTATATACAGCATCTGTCAGAACGGTTACCTGAACACCATAAAACATGGGTATGATTTCAGAATAGCATTTACTGTATTCGTTTTTGAACATTTCGTAACATTTCACTGCCATTCCATCCATAGATGATTTCCTAGTACCATTTATATTCATTTCAACTTCACGTTGTATTCCTATATGAAAAGTATTTAATAGAAAACGAAGAAACTCGGAAACATCATTCTGCATATACCCAGTGAAAAGCATCTGTTTATGTTTAGCAGCAACCTTTCTCATTCCCTGGAAAAATCCCGAAGGGGTCACAACACAATTCGATTTCCACAGTAATTTACGCACTGTGTCCCACTCAATTAGTAAATGAAATTCTTCCACATACTTTTCTGAACTCATTTTTACTAGGAAAGCCTGCTCTGAAGACTTGTTATTTTGGGCATCTAAAAACACGTTCATGCATGTTGTGTGACTTAAGATTTGCATACATGAATTTAGAAAGCACGTATTCCCTAGATTACGTAATCCACTTAACCCGTGTTGTATTTCTGCTATGATTGGTACTGGTAATCTTCGTTTCGACATTTTGTATGATTCTTTATTTATATGTAGACTTTACTGTATTAATAAATTATATTTAATCAATTTTAACAACTATCATGTACCTTTCTCGTGATAACTTCTTGTTATATTAGTACAATTATAGGTAATTAAATTCTTTGATAATAGCATACATTGATTCCACTTGGAAAAGTTATTAAATTATAATAAGTATGTCATCAGAAGAAAATATTTTTAATATGTACAGATCATTACTGAATACACTTCACAATCAATATGGTAGAACACTAGATACACTGGAATCAATCGAATTTGGTATGCGACAATCTATATTTCGCAATAATCAATATCTAAGATATCCATCACAAGAGTACAGATCTCCTTCATCATTTCAGGTCCCACATTTTACCGAAAATAATCAAGTTCCGTTGTCTGCGAATACAGAATTTACTCGTCAATCTAGCAACTACAATAATGCTCCCAACCACATCAACACTAATGCACGATCGGTCCCATTGAGCGTGAATTCATCGAGAAATACGAGATCAATATCTAGAAGTCGTTCAGGAGGTAACACCCTTCCTACATCACAACAAGCGAATACTGCCACAACTACGATACCTACAAATGATAATGATTCAACGACATCTATATCAGGAATCAATAACGACAACTTTTTTAACGTACAACAACGTAGTACTAATAGTGGAAATGGTAATGTTAATGGTAATGCTTTCACTTTTTCGTCACCTGCATTGACCACCTCATTAGGAGGATTTGCAACGTTCCCCAGAAGTCCTTTTTCTTTAATGAGCGATAATGCGCTGTCTAATATTTGGAATCCGTTCTCAAATACGTTTGATGCTAGTAGATTTGGTAATTTAACACCTGTAATAATAAGCCCAACAAGCGAACAAATCAATAGCGCCACAGAGACAATAATGTACAACACCTTAGAAAATCCTACGACAAATACCTGCCCAATTTCTCTCGAACCATTCAACGACGAAGACGAAATTTTACGTATAAAATCATGTGGACACTATTTTATAAAAGACAAAATTTTAGCCTGGTTCAATTCCCACGTACACTGTCCATTATGTCGATATGATATAAGGGAATGGTCTGAATCTGAACCTGAATATAATGAGAGCAATAATGAAAGTAATATTGATAATAGTAATGAAAGTAATAATGAAAGTAATAATGAAAGTAATGAAGTAAATACTGAGAATAACTCAGCTCAACAAATTATTGATACAAATAATCACGAAGAGCAACAAAGTTCTAATGAAAATAATAATAATAATAATGGTAACAACAACAATAATAATAATGCTACTTCTTCTTCATCACATAATATTCAAAATATATTAGAACTATTAACTAACGAAGTATCTAATCATTTAACATCTGGGGGAGGAGGTTTATCGGATAGCATACATATAGAATTAGAATCTCATCCAATATTAATACAAAGACGTGATGAGGTTCAGTCAGAGCAAAGAACCAGTAATAATCAAACTTCACGAGACGGAACAGAAAGTCAAAGTTCATGATATTGCTGGTTTGTGGTTACGGGTCATTACTGCTACTTTTAATTGAAATTACTCCTCTATAATCAAAGCTTATCAAGTTATTAAATAATAAAAAATAAAAAGTAATATTATTTTCATTTTTATTTTTTACATATTAAAATTTTATTCTCTCTTCCTCTTTTTGGTCTTGCTCTCTATTTCGCCAATTTTCCACACGCGGATAGCATCATCCCCACTCCCAGAATACAATTTGTTCTCGTGAATTGCAAGGCACTCCACAGAATCAGTATGCCCTCTTAAAGTCGCTATTGTTTCGTAAGTTTGTGTGTTCCAAACGCGTATAGTATTATCAGGAATACTACTCCCAGAATATAATTTGTTCTCGTGAAGAGTGAGACAACGCACCTGAGAATCATGCCCTCTCAATGTCGCTATTGTTTCGTATGTTCGTGTGTTCCAAACGCGGATAGTTTTATCAAAACTCCCAGAATATAAATTGTTCTCGTGAAGAGTGAGACAACGCACCTGAGAAGCATGCCCTCTCAATGTCGCTATTGTTACGTAAGTTCGTGTGTTCCAAACGCGGATAGTTCTATCATTACTTCCAGAATACAATTTGTTCTCGTGGAGAGTGAGACAAGTTACAAAACTAGTATGCCCTCTTAAAATCGCTATTTCTTCGTAAGTTTGTGTGTGTGTTCCAGCCCAAATGCGGATAGTAGCATCATTACTTCCAGAATACAATTTGTTCTCGTGAAGAGTGAGACAACGCACCAAACTAGTATGCCCTCTTAAAATCGCTATTTCTTCGTAAGTTTGTTTGTTCCAAATGCGGATAGTATAATCTCGCCTACACCCAGAATACAATTTGTTCTCGTGAAGAGTGATACAAGACACACTTCCAAAATCCTCTCTCAAAGTCGCTATTGTTTCGTAAGTTTCTGTATTCCAAATGCGGATAAGGATATGTCGATTATACCCAGAAACCAATTTGTTCTCGTGAATATTAAGAAAAGATATATTTTTATAATGCTCTCCCAATGAGGCTATTTCTGTATATAATGTGCTGAGAAAGACCCCAAATAATACCTTTATATGACAAGGCTTTGCAAATATGCTCAATTTGTTTGGGTATCTCTTGTAGAGTTGCTTTAACAATATGCAAAGTTGGTAACGTTCTTCGACGATTTCCTTCATTTCAGTAGAATAAGTCATGTTTGCTTTTATAGATACATGACATTACAGGATCATAAAAAAGTATTTCAATTTTATAGAAATTTTGTTTAGGACTTAGTCTTTTTCGTGAATATCATTTTTCATGGACGTCATTCAATTAAGTGCAACGCTCACAAAGTAGATATTCATTCAATTCCGTTATATGATATTCCTCTCCACAAACACCACACGTACATGTTTCCTGACCTATAGGTTTCTTCTTTCTTCCACGTTTTGGTTTCTTATCTTTCTTATTTACGCTTTCTTCAAACGTACCTTTAACGATTGGTTTTTCTATTTCTGCTTCTGAGATATCTTCTTCTTCTTTCATGTTGCTGCTTCTATACTCTGGTGGTGTGTAGCGAAGACATACACATATGAATAAGAAAATTGATGTAGTATCTCATTCTTTTGATTAAAACGTTATCGTATATTATAATTTCCTATTTGTAAGAATTTTAGAAATGTATCCTTACAAATTCAAATCTAGGTATGGAAACAAATACCAATCACGATATGACGAAAAATATCAGTCTCGAAGTGATCGATCATTCTCATCACGTTCATATGAACGACACCGTAGACCTAGACCCGCGAACCCATGTGTTACATTAGGCATTATGTCATGTTGCAAAAGATTTCTGTCTTTATCACTAAGAACATTCAGACGCCTACAGAGATTATTTCGACCCGCTAAAAATGTCAACCAATCAGTAGTAAGTTCAGAACAAAGTTGTTCAATTTGTTTGTCAGCATTAGAAGAAAAAGATAAAAACACGAAATGGATTTGCAAGCATAGATTTCATAAAGAATGCATAGAATCCTGGAACGGTACATGTCCTCTATGTAGATGCGATATAAATCTTCTCACTTCCACATTTTACGATTACAAAGAAGATATGAGATGGCAAATAGAATTATACTTGAAACTTTCAAAAATAGTGACAAGAGATGAAGATGTAATAATGTTAAAATCTCATTGGAAACATTCCAAATGTACTTCCGATAATCATGAAATTACTTTTCACTGTACTAATCATATTGCAGGAATATGCCATAATTGCTCTATTCTTGATAATAACTTTGGTAGTGTAGGTGATGCTATTATACAAAATTGAATACTTATTTCCAGCTATCGTAGGTATCAATTATCTAATATCTCCAATAGCTCCTTATAAAATATTTAAACTTAGAAGTATGATATTGCCAATAAGTATTTCAATAATATTCATAGCCATTATTACGACTTGGTCTACATTGAACGCAGCTCCACAATACACTTCCATAAAACGATCTGGCAGAGCACTACGACCTCTTTCTATAAACAAAAATAATGGTGGATCCAGTCTCATCGTTGTTTTAGGATCAGACAATAATAAATTACTCGAGGACAGGATGGACGTCGCTCTTAATTCGATACAGGGTATAGAAGGAGATGTCATTTGGTACTTAACTGGTGGCGTCAAACGCTATAACGACAAAGGAGCAGAAAAAATTACAGAAGCAAGTAAAATGCTACACATCCTTAAAAAAGAAGGAAATACCAATGCTATTGTGGTTGATGATAAAGCTCAAAATACTGCTGAAAATTTCGTAAAATTGAAAGAATGGCTTGACCATATAAATCAGGATATTAATATCCACATAGTTACCTCTGCATTTCATTTCATACGAGCCAAATCCATGTTCGAAAAAATTCTGCCAAATATACAGGCTACATGGGATCTAGGTTATGTTTCTTGTGCAACATGCGTTAGTGACGAGAATATTCACAGAAGCCATATAATTAAAGACGTTGAACAAGCATTAGAGAAAGAAAAACTTTTGCAATCTAACTCTTTCAAGTTTCGTCGTGGTCATTCCTTAGATACTATTGATGAATATGATCATGCAGATGTAAATGAAGACATTACATTCCACTAGTATAGTCTTTCTCAATCGTAATATATAAATAAAAATCATAAATAATAAGTCATCTTTATTTCCACATTTACTCTATTTTAGAGAGTATTTCGATTACTTTATCTCTTTTTTCGTTATCTCAAATAACTAACAGGAATCAAGATATTGTTTTCATTATAAACAAAATGTGATCTTATACTATAATCATTTATTTTATCGTAACACCAATAAAATGCTTTCTTTTAAAGTTACTTCGCAACGTACGTCGGCTGGAAACAAGGCTATGGGAGGTCTTCGTGGCTCCTCAAAGGTTGGTACTTCAAATGCAAATAAACGTGCCCAAGCTAGAAGAGCGTATGGAGGAAATTTTTTCTTTAATATGCCAGCACCATCTCCTGATCCATCTCCATCTCCGGATGAAACCGCGCCTGTATTACAGAATCCTATTGCGGACGTAACTGTGAACGAGAACGCTACACCAACTACGATAGACCTATCTAACGTTTTTACACATGAAGGCACTGGTACTTTGGTATTTAGTGCTACTAGCACTAATACCAATATCGTGACAGTATCCGTTGATGGATCAAACCTTATACTTACCTATGCTCCAGATACATATGGTAACGCAGATGTAACAGTAACGGCAAATGTAACAGGGACTACTTTAAGCGCTAATGATACTTTCTCTGTTGCTGTTACCCACCATACTCCTGCACCTGATCCTGCTCCCACTCCAGAATATTATTATGTTTTAGACAGTGGTATAAGTGATAATGGAGAAAATTGGTCGTCTTCAGGAAGTGTGCGTCTAGAAAACACAGAAAGCAAACCGAATGTTGAATTCATCAATTATGCTTTAAGTGAAATGAGTAAAGATGATAATGATAACATAAAAGCTATGGTTGTAAATTTTACTGATAATAGTAGAGCATTAATTGACAATATTGTTGGTAAAAGTGTAGCTTCCCCATACAGTAAATCTGATACTCAAACTGGACAAATTGTTTTCTTTGAAAGCCAATACTTAACTGATGCAAAGAATCATTGGAACAGTTCTAACAATGTACGTACAATGGATCCTAAATTATGGAGTGACGCTTTTGTCCCTTCGGACATTACATTGGCTCCTCCTACTGATTCCACCTTCACAGTACCTAGCTTGTATTCAAACGATCCTAGTGGTACTACTATTGGAACATTATCATCAAGTATGCCTGCAAGTGGCATTTTCGTATTCAACAGTACATATGTTTATGAGATCAATCAAGATAATGATAAGGCAACCATAAGCGGTAACACTTTATACTCAACTTCATCGTCCGTTGCTGATCCTGCCAATGACCACTTTACTATTACTGTGAAAAGTACAAATGATAGCTCTGGTCTTTCTATGACTAAAGACTTCACAATACAGATCATCGTACATGACCAAAATACCGTATCTGGTACTCATTCAGACGGATATATTTCCGAACGATCTGGGTCAGCTAAAGATGCGGTAACGGGAAATCAATTAGCCTCTGGATTCATGACTGATTCTGAAGGCAACTACTCTTTTCAATTTAATGCAGCTATACCAGAATTAATAGAAATAACATTTGAAGGCGAAGGAACAGATACACTAACAGGTGAGAAACATTCTACTCCAATGTCGGCAATATTGACAAAAGAAGAATTGGAAGCATCGAATAAAAACGCACACGTTACTTACATGACGACGTTGCATCATGATTTGACTAAAGATGAAATGGAAATAGTAAAAGCAGATTCAACTTTATCAGAAACAGAAAAGGTAGCAGAAATGAAATCGATAGATTTAGCCAAACAAATGAAAATGTCAGAATGTTTCGGAATTTCATTAGAAAACTTGAAGAAGGATCACATAGACACTGAAGATATAGATGCCATTTCTGCAGCTCAAACAGTACACAATACAATCGAAACGATTGCTAGAGGAATAGAAAATGATCCAGATCTTCCAGAATCTACGAAGAACACTTTAACTAGGACCAAAATAAAGGAAAGTCTAATTAGGAGACTGAAAGACACTGCAGGTAAATTCCCATTTAATAATGCTACAAAAATAAAAGAAATATACGATGATATGGAAAATGTTTCAAATGTATCTTTAACAAAAAAAGATAACATGTCTACATTTATGGCTGCTACCAATTCTGAAATAGAGGTAAGTAGTACCCATGGAAGTTTCAATAAAAAGACTACCACAAAGATTCAGAAAGGAAGTACCTTGAGAGACGAAATGATAAAAGAAATGAATAAGCCAGATAATAGATTTAAGGATAATAAGCAATTTGATTCTTCCGATTTTGCTGAGATGAAAACTGATGCAGAAAACAAGGAAACTCCAATGGAACTCATAAAACAAAGAAAGGATAGAAACGGTAATAAAGCGGCTTTTATTCTAGTAAGCGTTGATTCTTTCAAAAATTATTTACTGAACGATGTAACTCTTTCCACTGAATCTACTGAATATGGTAAAGATATATCTGTTGTCGATATTTTTGCAGAGGACCAACCTCTAAATGGAAAAACGGACGGAGATGAAATTGACACACACAAAGTAATGGTATGGGGTAAACGTCGCGGTATCGATTTAACCATAGACATGCTACTTGAATTAGAACTTATTGAAAAGGTTGTCGTCGATAATGTTATTACATCTTCGGATGTTATGAATAAACTCAATGAAAAGTTTAATAGTGATGACATGGCTGATTGGACTATGTATAAAGTAATTGAGAAGACTGAGAAGAACTGCAATGTTAATGTGGAAGGTGGGAGCTTCACTGATCCGTATTATGATTTCAAGGTAATGAAGCAAAAGAATTTAAAATTCGATACTAGAAAAACATACACTTTTATTCGTAGTAGTGATAGCCACCCGTTTTATGTTAAAGACGATGCTGACCCAAGCAACATAGAAATTTTAGGTCAGGGATCTGCTACTGAAGGAATAAAAGGAAATGGAACCATGGGTCAATCATTCACTCTATCATTCAAAGGTACTTTTGACGTTACCACTGATAGCTTGACATACTTTTGTACAGCACATAATGACATGAACAAGACATGGGACAATAGAAAGATGTATTACACTTCCAAGATAGCAAGTCAGTATACCATTCTAGCAAAGACTTCTGATGACTCCAAATTATCACAATGGATATATGACTACCATACCGACAAACTTATTAGAAAAGATTACGACGATTACTGGATTTATCACGGTATCACATTATGGGAAGATGTGGCTTTGGAACCGGTCGTTGAGGAAGTCCCTATAGAAGAACCTATATCTGAACAAGAAAGAATAATCATAAGATGGGAGGAGTTAGAAATGCAAGGAGACATAGTTGAAATAATATTCCCAGAAGGAAGATTTACAGTAGATATGAATAATTCTGCATATGGTAAGAAACGTGGTGATCCTATCAAAATTATTGCTGTTGTAAATGGTGAACAAAAAGTGCATGTATACATAAGAGACAAATTTATTGAATTAAAGGAAAAATATGAATCGGATACATCTAAAAATCATTGGAATAATAATGGAACGAAGATGCCAAATGATATCCAGGAGGTAGCGTACAACGGTGTAATCACGAAAATCCCATTAGAAGGAGGCTATTGGGTTATAATGCCTGACCAAGCTATCCGACCAGGATTTACTATCCCTCAACCAATGCTCATAAGGAACTGGAAAGACCACATGGAAAAACAAGTAGAGGGTACAAGAGTAGCAGGAGTGGCGCTCCTTTTACGTGACAGAGTATCATTCATGAGTGGTACTTTTGTTCATGCAAAAACAATGGAATATGAAAATGCTCCGTAATTTAAATCTCAATAAAAAATACTTATTTTATAAAGAACAAGGAATAATAACACGTAATCTAATATTATTATGCCTTACCCGTAATATATTTATTGAAATTCTCTTTTATTATATAGTTATTACATTTACATTTTCGTAAAGAAGTTCGTGATACTTCGTAATTTCTGTTTGGTATTCTCTGTTTCTCTGAGGTATTGATCGAACAAGAGAGCTTTCACCTCCTTATTTTTCAAATCTGTTATTTTATTTGCCAATTTCACAGGTTCATCCATCATCGTATTTTTCAATGTTTCCATCTTCAATATGAAGTTATTCTTTTTTCTTTGAAATGATTGGATGTCCAGAAGTACCAAAGCAAAGACTTGTTGCACTGGCTTCATTATCTGATTCGTAATATAAAACGCATAATTCGGTCTTATTTTATTCTGTATAATGTACGATGGGTGCTCTATCTTCTCGCCTTGTAGTGCCTTCTTGTTTTTGTTCTCAATGTACACAAACGGGATACGGTCACCGCTACTTGGTTTATTACCTGAGTCTCTCTTACCCATTCTATCTGCTAATACTTTATGAGCAATTTGTTTTGGATTTTTATAGTCAGATCGCAATGACTTTGTAATAATTAATTTGTCCAAAGGATACTTCTCATCAATGATATTCTGCAAACAAGTATGGAGGAACCCGATCGCTTTTTCCACATCCTTCTCCTTCATCAATATATCGATGATACCCCCATAAACGTCCTTCACTATAGGGGCGTTGTCTCTCCTTTTAAGTACGATTCCCATGCTCTTACGCTTTCCTTTATTGGGATCAAGTTCAAAAAGCATGCCTACATATCTCTTTTTGGAAAGTAAACAGAATGGCATGAACGTTTTCTCATATTCAAGGTCATGAGGTTTCTTCAGAAACATGGTTGCTAACTCTCCTGCTTCTTGAGCCAGTTCAATCGTTATGTCCAGTGCCTTCTGCCCACGAATATCTTCTCCGTCCAATGTTTTCAGGTTGAACGTAAAGAATACACTGTCTGTGTTGTGAACAATCATATTTCCTACTCCGGCAGCGAAGTGATGATTATCGGTAGTCAAATCGTAAACATAATTATTATCTGTAGTTTCTATATCTTGCATCTTCTTTATAGCTCCACCTATCCTACGTTGTGATCGTTTCGTTGCTGTTATCCTGAAAATGTTCATCTTATCTTTTCTTGTATTTATTGACGTCTTGTAATCTATGCTATTTGCTAAGAAGCATATGTGAGCAGCACTAACCTGATTTTTCTGGTCAATCCTTACATATCCATTAGCGTCTTTATCTCCGTCTGCATCATACATGCCTTCCCAAAAGGCTTCACGTATTTCCCTTGTGCCATTAAGGATGAAATCTGGTATGATCTTGCATTCTCCGCTATACATGATGTCTCTGTATTGCTCAATGAACCTCTTTTTGGACCCATATCTAGGGCTATTAAATGTTATTTTGTATACTCCCGAGCTTTCTATAGTATCGTAAATTTTCCATTCAAAGTGGGGGTAAGCGGTATTACACAAACCCAAGTATTTTTCAAGAATGATATCGTTAGCGTTATTCAGAGCCCATGACGACTTGGTACCACTAGGACACGTATAAGAACCACAACTTCCATCCCCAAAGAAGAATCCAAATACCTTAGCCTTGCACACCTCTATTTTATCTGTCACAGCGCTTCTGTTGCCACTCTGTAGAGTTCCTATATCAATAGACTTATGGAGCAATAGTGATCCTATTTCCACATCGTCTGGTGATACTTCCGATCCGTTCTCATCTAGTAAAGAATGATCATTAGTTACATCCACCATTCCAGTGTGTGTCAATATTCTAATCATCTTCTTATGACAAGCTAATTTATGTCGAATTACTCTGTATAGTCTTGTCCATCCTTTATCTGTCCATGTCTCCACGTTGTCTTCTAGTTCACAATATTCTTTGTCTTGCTTTCCTGGTTCAGCACAAATTACCCAGTTGTCTTTGACTTTTCCGCATTTCTCCGCCAATTTTGAAATTTCGCATATGATTAAGTTACCATTTACTCTAACATAAACAGGGGTTTGACTTGCTACGCTGTCACCATATACATACTCGGCATTAGAATGAACCTTACCATGACAGTGTGTATCTACAACTATATCTCCATAACTTTCTTCGATGACTCTTTTACCGTACGTTAAAAGCTTTCTTCCTGTTGCTGTGGTGGAAGCAGCAACGTCTTTTTCGTAAAATGTACTCGTTTTTGCTCCGCATTGTCCATAAAGAGAATTGGCTGTGAGTTTGTAACTAAGTTGACGCTTGTCTAAAACATTCTTCATGAACTCGTCTGTTTGTAGTGGTATCATTTTTCGTGTAGCTTTTCTAGAAGATAACAACTCTTCCAGTATGGAAGGCATAATCGCTTTCTTACCATCCGGAAATTGGGCAAAACGACACAACTTCGTACCGCTAAGTACCTTCTCCGATTTACCTCTATGGTTCTTCTCCCATCGAAAGGTATCATATTCTATATCCACATATTCGTAATCAGGTAAATTATCATATGTAAATTCCCCCTTTTCTTTATCGAATTCACCTGTCGTCTTCAGAAGGTTGCCGTGAAGATCATACTCTTTGGTCCATACCTTACTATCATGTGATAGATTCTCACTAATCATGGAAGACGGATATAGCGAACTATAATCTACACACGCCACTGGGTTATCCAAGTACAAGTTGCATTTAGGGTCAAGTACTATGGCTCCTTCATACCCATCGTCAAATTCAGGTTTCTCTAACACAGGCATAAGAGCATTCTTTTCTCGGCATTTCTTCGCAATATAACTTGTGAGTTTTATTCCTTGACCTCTCATAACCAGAAAGTTAATAGGTACACTGCATATTTTCGCCATCTCTATAAATCCGGTAACCGCATCGATTTTATTCGTTAAGTGATGTACGAGGTTACAATCCTGTATACAGTATTTTGCAATTATCGCTCGTTCAGAAGGTCCTTCATTGGTAAGACGAAAGATGTCTTGTGGTGTAACATCATCTTTCGCGAGACCCCAACGTACTTGCTTTTTCATATTGGGTTCTTCTTTACCCCGTATATCAAATGACGAGTTTTCTTTTTGTATGTGTATAACTTCGAACTTTTTTCCTTCTTTGTAGGTATCAGTAGAATGACTAATTTCTTCAAAGTTTATGAAGTTACCTACTTCCAACCCAGTAAGATTCTTCGTAAATACCCGTGTTACATCGTCCTTATCGATATATTCCATTCTCTTTACGTTGTCACCAATGAAGTACCCTGAGACGTAATCTAATTTATAAGAAGTCAAGTTTTCGTTCTTTCTGAAATGATTATATAAATCAACTTGCAACCTTCCTGTCATTTTTACAAAATGTAGATTATATTCTCCGCTCGCTACCTTGGTACTACTTTCCTCTATGGTTAAAGTTTTTTTACCTTTCTCGCCTTCTATCCATTTTCCACACAGTTCCTCCTTGTTTCTGGATAACTGAAGAAATGATTCTGCACATTTATTTTGCAGAGATCGTTGAAACATGAAAGCATAATCAAAACCAAATATGTTGTATCCCACTATGATGTCAGGATTTTCTCTTGCTATTAGTCTGGTCCATGCCAGTAATAATTGCTTCTCGGTCGTGTACGTTTCTATTTCAGAGTTAGCAATATTATCTAATGGGTCACACGTATTCAAGACCAAGCAGTTATTCAAATAGGGAGCACTGTCCCCATATTTTAGAAAGGTTGATCCTATGAATGTCACTTTATCCCCTTCAAGTTCAGGAAAACCAGAATCAGCGAAATGTTGTGATAATAAATCCATCTTGATTTCTCTTTTGACATTTTCATTATGTAGAAGGTCATGTGGATCCATTGTTTCAATGTCTTCACCGTCGGAGTTTTTCTTCTTACGAGTATTGGCTGGTTTTTTTCTGGAGGATAAATAACGAGGCAACCCTTCCTCATTTTCCGCACCATCATTGCCCTCAGCATTATCGTCTTCATATGTGTTGTTTATGTTGTCATTCATCTGCATGAACATGTCTTCTATTGAGTGCGAAGTTGTATTTGCTACCTTACATTCTCCGTTTTCAATTAGGATATTTATCTTAGGTTTCACCCACTCTTCTATCATTGTATTCAATTGCTTTATCGTAGGTCTACGCTTTGGATATACTACTTCTATGCCCGACAAATCGTCATACTGAAATGCCGTCTTTATGACCTTCTTCAGTTTTGTCATCGTTACTTCATTATTATCAGCAGTTTCATTATCAAAATATTCTAGCAAGGTAATTGCCAGTTTTTTGTACGTCTTTACTGGTACTGGAAAATCTCCGTGACTACTGCTCGCCTCAATATCAAAACTGCATATTTTATAAGGAACCTGGGTCTCCTTTTCATTGAGAGGAATGACGTCGTCACACGGCACAACATACTCGTATGTACATGTTGTCTTTTTCATTGTATCTGGCACAATACATATTTCCGGATTTTTTATTGTTACCCAACCTGAAGGACTAATTTCATTCAAATGAAAATATCGCAATAATGGCGGTATTTGCGCTTCATATAGAAACAGACGATATTTACCGTAAATATAACCGTGCTTACTTAGTCGTCTTTGATTAGAATCCGCCGGAATATAAAAGAACAAATTTTTCACTTTATTCATCACAGCAACATTTTTAAATTTCACTTGGACGAATTTATGCAATTTTCCTCCATCGAAACCATAAAGTTCATTTCTTTTGATTAATTTACTTTCAGTAATGGAATCGTGATAGTACTCTTTATTTGGCATTGACTGACTTATTTTATTTTTCAAATGGATTATAAACTTATCTTTGGTCTTAACTGTCCAGTCATCTTCTACTTTTATAAAGAAGAATGGTTGGTAATCTTCTACAAAGATGCATGATGTTTCTCCCTTTTCGTTAATACCGAATATTTGTATGAGAAAATATTTATCGTCTTTTCCTTGCTGAGTGGTATACTGTTGTCCACCTTCATTTGCAAAATCATTATCATCTTCATTATAACCACAGTCACTATCATCGTCTCCATCCTTGTTGTCGTCACTGTCTCCATTTCTTTCATTTGAAGGTTTACTATCGCAAAATGTAAAATCCAACAAACGAAATTCATGTGTGTTTACATTTGCTACTCGAATCTTCTTAATAGGACCTGAAGTTGCCTTCTTCTTCTTCACTATCTTCTTTTTGGTGGTGGTAGACATAATGTTTCAAGTATACTATAATATTAACCGCCTGTGGTTATATCATTTACCTATGTGTAACAGTCTATCAGTACAATGCAATGTGCTTTGGGATATTGGTACCATACCATAGAGAGTATACGTTAACATCAATTTTAACCACTCATTCAGAAAAAATTAGGTAATATTTATAGTTATATTTTACGGATACTACTACTTAAAATCAGGATTCCATCTTTTTGTTCCATTACAAATTGTACGAATATGGATATTCGTTATATCTTGTGGAGGGGTGAATTTCGCATGTTCAAAGTCGATAATCCATATTTTATAGGCTCCTACGCTGGAATTATCTTCGACAAAGTTATACCCGGTTAAATCTGGAAATTCTATTCCATTTAATACTAACTTTCGAACTATATTAGCAACGTCATCAAATAATTCATCCGGTACATCCGTGGCATTTTCTCCATATATATGGGATAAATTATTCGTTCCTACTCTTTTCATAGTCATTGTTTGTGTCACTTCATTGTAATTTATAATTTCGGGTACTTTTACTATATTTAAGTTATAAACGAATTGTTGCATAAAGTATTCTCTGTGTGATACATTCTGTTTGATGTAACATTCGTCATTAGTTGGTTCTTCCATGTTACTAATAATAATAATATTAATAATATTAATAAACCATTAACGATGATTATACTAATACAACAAACGTATTGGTATAAATATATTATTCAATTTTGTGTATGTTAGTTTACTGTTTATTCATAACATGTCTAATGGAAGAAACGATGGCAAATATGAATGGAACGAACATAGCAAGGGCTACATCAGAAGTCAAATAGGTAAAAGCATTTGACGTTACTAATAATAAGAATAAAATGAATAAGTAAAGACTATGATAACGTTTACCCAGTATCTTCATTATTCTTCTAGTATCGGTGAGTAATGGTAACAATAAGAAAATAAACATGAGTCCAAACATTTGGAATAGGGAAGATCCACCTGCTAAGAAAAAAGTCCACCCGCAAAACAAACCGGCTATTGTGAAGAGTAGGTCATATGTAGATTCGTGTTTAAAAAGCATGTAATATAGTACCGTAGGAATACTCCAAAATTGCGCAATCATCAGTATCGCAAACAAAATTACTGGAGCAAGAATAAATAAGGGCAGAGTTTTCCATTTGGCTTCTTTATTTAATTCACATGAGATTTCCATATAACCAAGCATTTTACTTATTATTTCTCTTAGTCCTGAGTATGATTTTTCTGTATTAACTCCTACCCAGTTCTTGAGAAATCCCAAAACAGATTTGTCATTCGAATTCTTTGCGTACTTTAAATTATACGGAAAACCATAGTCGTACATATCTTGTATTGGTTTGCTACTGAATAAATGGGTTCCTGTAATTGGGTCAACCTCTAAACCACAATGATCTGCAGGAAGCTTTTGTGATCCGGATAATTTATCTGCTGCTTTATTTAACTTATCTCCTACCGGTGTAAGTCCTGCTTTATTTGCTAATTGTGCACCTGATTTTGCAGCGGTAGCTGCGGCTTTTGATGCTGCTTCTTTTGCTATTTCCGCTTTCTTATTTAATTGGGACATACTGGGAGCTTTCAGTGAAGACATTTGAATATCACCTCCTTTTTGAGATGTACTTTTACTGGGAAACAATGGAGGTCCTGTATTCGTATATGGACGAATGTCTGTGTCATCTGGAAATAAAAACTTGAGATTTGCAGGTGATAGTACGTATAGCAAGTTAGCTCCTACTATTCCCAATACCATAACCTGTACAAAGCTATTCATCACAGCAGCACCAAATCCTTTCCAATTATTTTTGCTCTTTTCAGCTGGCTTAGATTCCTCTTTTTTGGCATTAATAGCACTCGTATCTGTTCCCATATTTGTCGGCAATGCAGATATAATATAACTAAAAGTGAATTAGTATCAGTTATATTTTCAGTATATTAAATTTTATTTGTTTTCATGGGTTGGGAAGATTAATAGTTTATCTGGCGTATAACAAACCGCAGTTTCCTCCAATAAAATGTAGAACATTATAACGTTCTTCTATTACATTCATGTTGTAGCTATATTCATATAGACACCACGAAGTTTTAGATGTACCTACTACCGCATTTGTTTCTGGGTCACATATAGTATTAAAAGTAGAATCAGGATTCAAAGTTGAGGGTACATGTGTGTCAAACTCTAATTGAATATCAGTAAACTTACTTAAATTTAAGGCTCCTGATGGTTGAGTAACAAAAGGATCCGTATTTAAGCAAAAATTATAAACATATAAACCATCTGGAGCATTTCCAGATGTTCTTAAATACTTCTCCACGTAATTATATACACCCGAATCGAGCAAATTTTCACGATATTTTCCATCAAGCATAATTCCTAAATTATCAAGTATATTCTTCTGATTTTCTGCAGAAAATGGACCTGTTATAAACAATCCGGTAGGGTCTCCTCCGGGATTCACACCCGGTCCTACGTTCATCGAGTTGACATTTCCTGTTACCGGAGCTTCCATTACGTCATATGGCAACATATTGTTATATGGCCAGTTCGTATAGTTACTCCATTCATTTCTCATGTTTATGTCGCTTCGTTGAAAATACCACATTAGTGAGGATACCATTCCCGAAGAACTATCCAATTTCACCTTTCGTGAACCAACAACATTAAAGTATTTCCATTCGTATATTGATTTGAATAAATACTTTTGTTCTTTCGAAGCAAAAACTTTGGCTTCTTCTTCAGAGAGAAAACAATAGGTACACATAAGATGAACGTCGGCATTCCAATCAGTTCTCGTTATCTCATAGGATGTAGAATTCAAATTGACGTCAGGTGGAGGTTGCAAGAAGCGATAAAAATTATACAAAGAATTGTTGAAATTTGGTTGGATGTATGGACCAAGATTCACTGTGTCCTCTACATCTCGTACTTGGAATAACTCTTGTACTGGTTTCAGGGTAATGTCTATCTCCAACTCGTTGTATTGCAACGACACTAGAGGAAATGCCATAGTGGAAGCTAAAGAAAACCACGCATTCAAAGGTACATATACTTTCCTTGCACGTATAGAAGGCTCTGGTCCAGCAGTAGTATCATCATAGTTATAAGCACTGGGGTACACATTCACTCGTCCTCCGAAATTAGCTGGGTCGTTAAGTTCAGTTACGTTTCCTGTCATTTTATCAAATAAATCCTTTTTATCCTGGGAAAAATCACGTTGCACTTGGGCTAAAATGTAATCGCCACTGTAACGATTTATTACTTGCCCACCTACACTAAATACCACTTCACTTATCATTTTCGACCCTAAATTTTCTATCCACTTGAATTCATATGGTTGCCAGATACCTGATTCCCCTTGAGGTGGATATATAGGACTCCATATTGTAGGAAGCTGCACGCACAAGTAAGTATCCATTAATAATTCAGCATACCTAGGTATTCTAAAGGTAAACTTGGACGGTTCTGACATACGCAACTTTCTGAGCCCGTCAAAATCCACTCTGAACTTCTGCATTCCAAAATTCGTATACTTCTTATAAGTTGATTTGAAGAATGTCTTTGAAGGATTTCCATTCAATATAACATTCTGGTTACCGTAAGCAACAATATTTAAAAGTCCTCCTGCCATTGCTTTTGTGATTTATGGTTTTATGTTGATTATATAACAATAGTATTATATTTCTAATACTTATTATAAGAAATGTACCAAAAGTATCAAATGCACTAGGGAGCTATATATATAAGGTCGAATAAATACAAATCATAATTCTCAATCCGCCTATGTCTCAATCCGCCTATGTGAATTATATAGTTTTTCTTCGTTTTATTTCGGTGTCATCTTTTGGTTTGGTAATATTTAATTTGAGTTCCTCTGTAATGCACTCTTCGCATAATCCACCACCTAAATTTAATGTCCACTGTGGCATCATTTTACCACATCTTAAATAATTCACACATTTTTGTAATTTACATTTATGTTTACAATTTTCGTTTATCACATATCGATATATACATTTTGTCAAAGGGATAAGTTCCCTTTCTTCACTTTCACTATCTTCTTCAAATGTTCCCTTTCCTTCCAGGGACAAACTGGTGGTATTAGTATCGTATGTGATTTTCTCATTTGTGACTTCTTTATCATCACACGATGAAGAAAGTGTATCCAGTATTGTTTCTACTTGCATTGAAATACACTTACCGTATCCGATGCATCGTCGTCGCGCGTTATCTTTTGCACGTCCTACTTTGGATTTTTTCATTAGTTAGCAGAATAATGATAAAGATAATATAAATACAAATTCGCACATACAATTATAAATATAAAATTAACGTAGTAAATAATATACTCACTATGCAATATCATGAAGAAATACATGGGTATGTTGACCTGTCAGAAGTAGACAGTGTTGTCTCTAGTGTTATTAACTCATTCATTAAGCGAGCAAGAATAGGAAAAGAAAAATATGGCAAAACGTTAGATAGGACTGATCTAAAAGTACGTGATTGGATAAATCACGCTCAAGAAGAACTTATGGATGGTATTCTTTATCTGGAGAAATTGAAACAAACCAGCGGCACTATTCTTTTGAATCACGTACCGTCTCCACCGGACAGCCCCCCTCCTCCATTACCTTCACCTATGCTCAATAATTACAAATCTGAATCCGTTTGCTCCTCTGATTGTGCCTGCGATACACATCAAAGAAAACAAAATCTACTAACGAATAACAAAAATAAAAATATAGAATACCAAATATCTGTTCTGACAGGAGAACTTTGCAATATAGAAAAGAATGTAGTAAAAAATAAATCTTTGTTTGAATCTAATATACTCTTTGATAGCTTAAAAGACAATGCGACTCAACAGGGTATTACTGCTCTTATATTATATGAAGTAGATACAGTGACATACGAATCGAATGATTTAAAGAGCTGGTTCTTAGATGTTAACGTAGTAAATAAAGATTACAACAATGATAAAGAGGATAACGCTGGATTCTAACTAGTACATAAAATTGATTAAAATATAAACGTGACCTCTCTATTGATTATAATGATAGAATTATAAATATAAACTCAATAGGAGAAGTATATGCATATAAAATAGTATAGCGAAGAAATGAAAAGCATCAAGGACAATACAAAAGCAGCGACTACAACTGACGATAATATGGATAATTTGGAGTCATCATTGATACAAAAATTATGCATTTCCTCACCTATTTCGAAAATAGACCCCCCAGTAAACAATACATCTCCTTTACGTTATCCTGGAGGAAAAACACGAGCGTGTAAAATCCTGAATGAAATACTTACAGAGAGATACGACATGGATCAATTCGACACTGTCATATCCCCATTCTTTGGAGGAGGATCCTTTGAGTTCTTTCTACAATCCAAATATAATTTACATATACAAGCAAATGACAAATTCCGACCACTGTACTGTTTCTGGAATACGTGCAAAACGATGAAAGAAGACTTAGTTGAAATCTTGGATAATTACATAGATTATGTCGACAAAACTTTATTCGCGCAACTGCGAGAAAAGATTCTTGCAGAAACGGATGACCTGCAACAAAGTATAATGTACTTCATAATTAACAGATGTTCATTCAGCGGTGCCACGATGTCAGGAGGGTTCTCTTTGGAAGCATCAAAAAAGAGATTTACAACTTCATCCATAGAAAGAATACGGCAGTTGGACTTGACATTCATGGACATTTCTAACATGGATTTTGAAGAGTTTATATGTAAACATACAAAAGAAAACGACAAAGCAATCATGTTTTTGGACCCACCGTACTATTTAGATAAAGGATCCAAATTGTACGGAACAAATGGAGACATGCACGAACATTTTGACCACGATAGATTATATGATTGTCTTTCCGACAAGACGAATTGGTTCATGACATATAACAATTGTGAATATGTCAAAAACTTGTACAAAGATTTTACTATAGTAGAAACGGGATGGAGCTACGGAATGAACAAATCAAAAGAATCTTCTGAAATTGTAATTCTAGGATAAACTTTTATCGATGTCCTCTTGACCTTCAGTGTCAATCTCATCTTTATTTATAGGAATAAGTATATCAGGTAATATTTTTATGTCATCGAGAGAATAGGGAGAAGGAGGAAGTTGTCGAATATCTTTTGGTTGACATGCTATAGTAACAGATAAAGAGCAATATCCTTTGCTGTTTTTTCGCGTATGAATTTTTGTACGTATTCTCAGTTGCTGCTCCAACTCAAAAACAGGCACATCAAATCCGCAGACGTCGACTCCTAGATGATACAAACCATACCCATCACTGACTTGAATGTATTGACAGCCTTTTGCTGCGTATAAGTTTCTGATTATGTCAGAAGGAATATCCTTATATACGTCATTCCACTTGTCGGTCTCTTTTTTGGTTTGCTTCCATTCATCATGAGTCATTGGTTCTAGCATGAAAGGAGGTATTTCACCACCGTATAGACTCAAGCTATTCGCCAACACGTCGAAGATTTCCCTGCATTTTTCAGGATTCTTTCCTTTTGACGTTTCCCACTTTTTTGTTTCGCCGTTGAATTTTATGCTGCATTGCATCCAATCGGGTGTGTTGTGCTTTTTTGCTTCTATCCCGATATCACCTGTATCCTTGAAGTTGCAGATGATATCGTTCTTACTTGAGGAACCACCTAGAGTCTCAATGTCTTGTGTATTGAACGGAATGTTACTGCCTTTCATTTTATACTTGGATGTAATATTGAAAATGTCTTTCTCGTAATTATTTCCAGAAACAGAACACATTCCTCCTTTTTGAGATGGTGTAATCGCTTTTAATGCTACTTGTAATTCTATTATTGACAGGTTGTATCTTTTTATTTGTTCTTCCTTTTCCGATATTTCTTTATCTAATTCAGCAATTCTATTTATAATTATACTTTCTGAATTGTTTGGTATATTCATATTATTGTTAGTCTTTCTTAAAATACCTCCAATGTTTCTATTACATAGACGAAGTAGTTGCATCGTAACTACTATACACGATATACTTTTATATACGATAAGTATATATAGTATAAAGTTAATTACTTAGTTTAGTAAACATCATGACTGATAATACTGTATGCGTATTCAACAGTGCTCAATATGGTAAGTTATTAAATGCATTATTCACTGATGCTGGAGGAGAAGAGTCAGACAACACCATTAGTTGTGCTTTTAATGAAATATCCAGCAGAATACCTTCTAATTTGCAATTGTCTGATGATATCACAGTGCCAATTTATATTAGCGAAGAACAGCAACGCAATATTACCTCTATATTCGATAAATTCACTAAAAATTTAGGATTACCCCCAAGTACAGAATTTTCTAACAAAATGAAGGACCTAACTATGCGTATACTAAATTCTGATCCTTCTATTGATATAAGTGACACTTCGCCAAGGGTAGAAGAATTAAAAGGTGGAGTAGGAAGAAGTGGAAGTAAGTCCAAACCGCAACCTAAAACACCCGATCCAACACCAGAACCTACACCACAAGAAAATACACAATATGTAAATATGTCACAACTTTCGTTGGAGGATACGTGGAACCTTACACTGACACTAGTGACACCTTTTGCTAGCGGATACTGTTTGTATAAAATTAACCAATATATTGGTGATAAAGCCGGTACTGTAATGTATGTAATACTTGACTCTAAATCAAAGCAACTTTTTCCTGAAGGAAGATTTGAAGGTGTGGTTAAATCATCAATAACGTATACAGGGAAGAAAGCTCTGGATTTTCTATCTTATATTGGATACGGAGCTGGTAATGTAGCACTAAAAGGTATATCTGTGGTTGATGAAGAATATGGAGAAGAAATAAGCTCATTTAATTCTTCTGTTAAAAATGCAATTACATTGGCATTATTAGTAGGAGGGGTCATATGGTTGTTTCATTCTATTAGTTTTACTTTAAATGACATAGTAAACGTAAAGAATAATGTTGTAGTTATTCATAAATTTTTATGGTCTATAATGCTTAATTCTGCTACTAGTTTGTATAATAAAACTTTTTTGTGGCAAATAACTTCCCATGTATCGAAAGCCTTTGCGTTGTTTCCCGCATTAGACGGTCAATGTGGTATTGGAGCAGAAGGTCTGGAGGTTTATGCAGGAGAATCAGGATTATTGGGAATTATTGGAAAAGCAGCATCTACTGTAAATACAATTACACTGATGGATAATACTCAATGTTATCTTAGTTTTGCGGCTACAAAATATGAGAACTATAAATTGTTCTGGAAATTTAATGGTCCACCACTGTATATCATCCAATGGGCTGTATTACACTTTACAGGCAAAGACATATTTTATTATCCTAACGTAGTATTAGATAAATTTCCGTTGTTAGTTAGCCGAATAGATGGAGTCCGTAAACGTATTATTCAAACACCTGAAGAGCTTAAAGAAGAGCACTCTATGGCTATGACAACACAAAAGTCCGATTATCTAGGTGAAATATCTTCAAGAGATGACACAATATATAAATTACAGAAACAGCTTGCTGATCGTGATTATGAGATATCAACACGTGATCGTAATGAGTCATTGAGGTCAAGAAGTAAAATAGGTGGAAAGTCCAGAAGAAGAAAAGCCAAAAAGCAGAAAAAGAAAACACGAAAGCAACATAAAAGGAAAACTCGCAAATCAGGAAAAAAGAAGGCTAAGAAGCGAACAACTAAGAAGCGTTAAGCGTTATGCGTAATCAGTTTAAATATAAAAGGTTAATATTTGTATATTAATAGTACAAATATAAAGCAGATATGAGCGAAACAATTATAACATTAATCCACGACGATAAAGATGACGCTACGTACGACTTCATGACAGGATTAGATGAGCGCATCCTAACCGATATTGTTGAAGAATTATCTAAACTGGAGAGTGCACATGTTCCAAATAGAATTTATACGTGGGCAAATAAAGTGGACACGACGGTTCCAATTGATTTTGAAGTAGCTTTCGACGTATCCCTCTTTTTTCCGGAAATCAAAGACCTGCCAGATATAG
>Ga0233439_10001205_pt1 | contig 34172 bp, 67 predicted proteins | sample SI_123_September_6_FD_182713 | JGI IMG/M metagenome (GOLD analysis project Ga0233439, IMG submission 182713) | Seawater microbial communities from Saanich Inlet, British Columbia, Canada - SI_123_September2016_100_MG | ecosystem: Environmental > Aquatic > Marine > Inlet | place: Canada: British... | reverse complement strand
ATCTGTTACTGGAAATCTTACATTAGATGGTGCTGCTGGAACTTCTGGGCAGTATTTAACATCAGCAGGTTCAGGAACTCCAACTTGGACAACTATTACATTTCCAGCTTCATTTACTACTGGTATGATTATTATGTGGTCAGGAACTATTGCTACTATTCCAAGTGGTTGGTTACTATGTAATGGTTCTTCTGGAACTCCTGATTTAAGAAATAGATTTGTTATTGGAGCTCATTCTGATAGTGGTGGTGCTGCTAAAACAACTGTAACAGGTTCTTCTACTTTAAGTGGTGGTAGCAAAGATGCTATAGTAGTTAGCCATACTCACACAGCTTCAAGTTCTAGTGAAAACGCACATAGCCATACTTATGACAAATCTGGATCAGTTACTGGAAATGTATCAGGATTTTCTGGTAGTATTGCTTCTGGTTCTGCAGTGACAAACACAAATACAGTACCTGCTCACAATCACACAATAACAGTTAGTAGTGCAGGTAGCTCTGGAACAAATGCTAACTTACCTCCTTACTATGCTTTAGCATACATAATGAAATCTTAATATGGCAACTAAAAGATTACAATTTACAGACTGGCTACCAGACCAACCAGCAAACGCAGGTAGTTTAAATGATGCTAAAAATGTATATCCTGTCGGTATTGGTTATGGTGCTTTTCCTAGTGCAGTAGATTTTTCTAACGCTGCTAGTGAAGATATTAGTAATATATTTGTAGCAAAGTTTGGAGCTAATGTAGAAGTATTTGCAGGAGGTGCTACAAAATTATTTAAATTAGACATTGCAACACTTAACCTAAATGATGTATCTAAATCAGGTGGTTATGGTGGTAATGGCACATGGAGATTTGAGCAGTTTGGTAATGTCGTGTTAGCTTGTAACGATACGCAAAAAATACAAGCATGGACTATCGGTTCATCTACAGCGTTTGCAGATGTTGCATCAACAGCTCCCATAGCTAAAGACATTGCTGTTGTTCGTGACTTTGTATTTGCAGGTAACATTGGTACAGGCACAAATCCAGATAAAGTTCAATGGTCTGATATTAATGATGAAACAGATTGGACTTCTGGTGCTACAAGTCAAAGTGACTTTCAAATTATTCCTGATGGTGGTAATGTTCAAGCTATTACAGGTGGTGAATTTGGTGTTATATTTTTAGAAAAATCTGTGGTTAGAGCTTCATATGTTGGTTCGCCATTGTTCTTTCAATTTGATACCATCTCTAGTGGATTAGGTTGTTTAGAGGGTAACTCTGTTGCTAGGTACGGAAACATTAGTTTCTTCCTGTCAGATGATGGGTGGTATTCTACAGATGGACAAACAGTAACAAACATAGGATTAGAAAAAATAGATAGATGGTTTTTTAGTAGAGTTGATTTAACTCAAATTAATACAATGAGTGCTGCTGTAGACCCAGTTAAAAACCTTGTTGTTTGGAATTATGCCGATGTTGATGGAAACAGAAGAATACTTATTTATAATTGGCAATTAGGAAAATGGTCAAGAGCTGAAACTACATCAGATGTAGTAGGTACTATTGCTACTTTAGGAGAAACATTAGAAACTTTAGTAAGTAGTTTAGGTTATACAGATATAGATACTATGCCTGCATCACTAGATTCACGATTGTTTATAGGTGGTAAATTTTTATTTGCAGGTGCTAAAGGTACTAAAATAGTAGTATTTACAGGAACATCTATAACTCCACAACTTATTACAACAGATATAGAAATTGGCTATAATTCTGTAGCAACATTAGCAAGACCACAAATAGATAATGGCACAGCACAAGTGGCTGTAGCTAGTCGCAGAGAACTAGATGACACAATTACATTTAGCTCATTTGTTCCTGCTACATCAGAGGGTAGATGTAATTTAAGAAGTGCAGGTAGGTATCATAGGTTTAATGTACAACCTACAGGTAATTGGACAACAGCAATGTCTGTAGATGTAGATGTAAAACCACAAGGCAATAGATAATGCCTAGAATGTATCGTACACTTCCCTATCAAGGTGGTGACCCTAGAGCAGTTGCAGAAGTAGTTAATAACGCTATGAATGGTAAAACTAATAATAGTGGTACTTTTACTTTAGCAACATCATCTACAGAAACTACAGTTAATAATGAAAGAGCAGGTTTTGATTCAGTTATCGTATTGTCATCAAGAACTGCAAATGCAGCAGCAGAGTCAGACCATACATATATTAAAACAAAAGCCAAAGGTAGTTTTATTATAGGGCATAGAAATACATCTCATACTGATGTAACATATGATTATATCATTGTTGGATAAATTTTATGAAACTATATGTAGTGCCTACGAATCAAGTGCAAAGATTTTGGTATCTTGCAGAACCTTTATTACAAAAAGCATTAGACAAAGGTAACAACGAATTTACAGCAGACCAACTAAAACTGCTAGTAACGCAAGGTCAGCAACAATTACTTTTAGTAATGAAAGAAGATAAGTGTTATGTAGCTGTCACTGTTCAGTTTATTAATTACCCAAATGATAGGGTTGCATATATTACTTATATAGGTGGTAAAAATACTAAAGCAGGGTTTGAGCAGTTTAAACAGTGGGTCAAACATAATGGTGGTACAGCAATACAAGGGTCTACTAAATACGAGAGTATAGCTAGGTTATGGAATAGGCTATATGGTTATCAAAAAAAATATACGCTGATGGAACTCAAATTAGATGATTAATTGGAACAAAAAATATAATTACAAAGATGGATTGCTACTAACTAAAGAAAATATACAGGTTGGATGGAAAGATAAAAATTATATTAGAACAACGCATAAAGGAAAAACTTATCGTGTTCACAGAATTATCTGGGAAATGCACAATGGAGATATACCTAAAAAATTACAGATAGACCATATTAACAATAACGGCTTTGATAATAGATTAGAAAATTTACAGTTAGTTACTAATCTACAAAATTGTGCAAGAAGAACTATCCCAAAAGGTTTTTCTATAGACAATAGTAACAAAACTAGACCTTATGTAGCACAAAGAAGAATCAACAATAAAAGAAAACATATAGGTTATTTTGGAACTCCTTGCGGAGCTTATTTAGCAACACTAACATTTAAACATAGGAACAACAATGATATTAAAACTTAAAGTATGGCTACTTAAAAAGCTCTTAAAAGATGTAGCAGGTTATGGTATTGAAGGTGATACTAAACTAGCTCATATTAATGACTTTGAAGATAAACTTCTTAAATCCGTAGGGGGTGAGGGTAGCATTAACTTAAAAACAGGATTGGTTCAAATGAAAGGTGGTGGTGGTGGACAAACACAAAACACTACACAAAATATTGACCCTGCTATCTTGCCATACATAACTTATGGTTTAGATGAAGCAAAAGGTTTATATCAAGATGCTTCCCCAGAATATTACCCAGATGCAACTTATGTTCCAGCATCAGGAGCAACAACAGAAGCATTAGGTTTAGCAGGTGACAGAGCAAGAACTGGTAGTCCATTAGTACCAGCAGCTCAAGCACAACAGTTAAGCACAATTAGTGGTGACAGACTATCAGCAGGTAATCCATATTTTTCTGCAATGATGGCAAGTGCAGCAACTCCTGCTGTAAATGAATTTAATAAAGCTATTAGAGATATTGGTAGCAGAACAGCAGCATCAGGTAGATATGGTTCAGGTGCTATGGGCGAAATGGAATCACAAGCAACAGAAAATTTAGCAAACTCTTTAACTAACAGAGCAGCAGAATTAGCTTACAGTAACTTTGGTGCAGAAAGGGCAAGACAAGATGCAGCTATTGCATCAGCTCCACAAATGGCAGCTGCAGATTATACAGACATAAATCAATTAGCTAAAATAGGTCAAACTCAAGAACAATATGCAAAAGATAAATTAAATGCAGATATTGGTAGGTTTGAGTTTGGTGAAAATAAACCTTATAATAAATTACAGTCTTACTTGTCGGCAGCATATGGAGCTCCAGCTCCAGTTAATACAACTACAACATCTTCAGGTGGGGGTAAATAATGGCAGCTCCAGTATTAGTAGGAATGGGAGTGGGTGCATTAACTTCTTTAGCTATGGGTAAAAACCCACTAATGGGAGCAGCAGTTGGTGGTGCAAGTGGTGGTATGTTTGGTGGTGCAGGAGGATTTGGCTCTGGATTTGGGTTTGATTTGGGAAGTAATGTAGCAGCAAATACAGCTTCAACAGGTATAGCAAATGCAGGTACAGCATTAGGTCAAGGTGGTATGAATACAGCAGCAGGACAAGGTTTATTAGGAGCAACACCTACATTTGCATCAGTCGGAGTGCCACAATTTGGAAGTGTAGTAACTCCAGAAAACACACCTAACTTATTAATGGACTCTGCATACAATGCACCAATATCACCTACAGATGCTTATACAGGTGATTTAAGTATGATGGCTTCTGATAATTTAGGGTCTACACAAACAATTGGTTTAGACAATCCTGATTTATTTACAAATGGTGGTTATGACCCTACCTTAACTCCAGACCAACTAAACTATCAACCTAACTTTACACCAATAGCAGGAACAAATGAAGGTGGTGGTGGATATGAATATGGATTGCTAGACAATTTTAAAGTATCTGATTATGCACCATCAAACGCAGTTATGAATGAAATGGCAATGGGTATGGGAATAAATGCACTTACACCAGAACAAAGACAAAGACTAGAAATACAACAAGCTAATGTAATGAGAGGTAATTTGCCACAAGGCAATCAAGGCATTGGTGGAAATTATATATCAAGAGCAACATAGGGGAAAACAATGGCAAACGGATTATTTGATTACTTTAACAACATGAACATTTTTGGAGTATCTCCAGGTGGTCAAGTGCAAAGTTTATTAGACAACGACCTTATTTCAAAAGAAGCAATAGAAAGAGCTAAAAAACAATCTATTGGTTCAGGTCTTATTACTGGTCTTGCTAGTTATCTTGCACAACCTAAAAATCAAGGATATGGAAGTTCAGCTCCCTACCTTGCTAAAGCATTTTTAAATGCTAACCAAGCAGCTCAAGTGCCATTTCAAGGAGTAGCAGATAAATATTTAATGGGCGAAAAATTAAAAGATACAAAAAGAAATCAAACATTAAGGGATGAGTTGTTAAAAGACCCATCTATAGCAAATGACCCAATAGCAAGAGCTGCTGTAATGCAAAATCCTGTTGAAGTTTATAAACAAAGGTTTGGAACAGCAAAAGAACTTCCTTACAATGTGCAAGAATTAAATAGTGAAATTGCATCTTTATCAAGTCTTCCTGAATACAATAATGTAGATAAAGTAGTTATAAGAAACCAAGCATTTAAAAACATTCAAGAAAGAAAGAAAGGTCAAAATCAAACTATATTTAATCAACCAGCAATAGAAACTTCTTATGATAAAACTGTAGGAACAGGAAGAGGAACTAAAGATTTAAATTTAATAGAACAAGCTGAACGAGTGCCAGTAAATTTACAAAAAATGGACGAAACTGTACAGTTAATTAGAAATCCAAAAACAAATGTTGGCTCTTTTGCAGACTTTCAAACAAGGATAGACGCAGCTAAATTAAAATTCTTAAATGTTGGTGGTAAAATATCAGAGTCAGTAAGTAATACTCAACTATTAGACTCTCTGTTAGGGTCAGATGTATTTCCTATGATTAAAGCATTAGGTATTGGAGCAAGAGGTCTTGATACACCTGCAGAAAGAAAATTCTTACAACAAGTAATGACTGGTGAGATTGGAATGACAAGAGATACATTAACAAAAATGACTATGATAAGAAGAAGACAATTTGCAAAAATTGCCAAAGATTACAATATAGGTCTTTCTAGTGGTAGATTTGATAGGGTACAAAAAATAGCTAAATTAAGTTCTATTAATCTTAAAGAGGGGGCAAACACACCTCTTATCTCTCAAGGTAAAAATGATACAACAGGGAAAGTTTTTAATATTTACGCTGATGGAACTTCTTATTATTTAGATGATGAAGGAAATGTATCTAATAATAAAGTAGAAGGCTTTAAGTGGCTAGATTATAATTATGATTTTTAGGAAAAAAAATGACAGATAAATTTAGCATAATAGCTCCAACAGTTACTGTAACTCCAGATGGGCAAAATCAATTTTCAATAATAAACCCTATGCAAAAGGATGTTGTAGACCCTAATGCAGATATTGATTTTTCAGCAAATAAAATGATGGAAAATTTATTGCCTAGCTTAAAACAAGAAGCAATAGATATAGGTTCTGCACTTATGAGTCCTATGGAAACAGGCGAAAGTTTATTAAATATTATTATAGGTGGTGTTCAAAAGTTAGCCCCTTCTGGTTATACTAGTGGTGATAAAATTAAATACGCTAACGCTATAGGTGAATATTACGCAAATAAATATGGAAGTTTAAATGCTTTTAAAAGAGAGCTACAAAATAACCCTGCTTCAGTGCTGGGTGATGCCTCTATGTTTATTACTGGTGGAGCAACTGCCACAGCAAAAAGTGTTGGTCTAGTTAATAAACTTGCAAAAACAGAAACTTTAGGAAAAGTTGCTGATGTTGCAGGTGATGTAGCAAAAGTCGGTGCTTCTATTGACCCTTTTAATATAGCGTTAAATACTTCATTAACTGGTGCTGGTCAAGGCATTAGATTATTAGGAGCAGGTGAAGATGTTGCATCTAATTTGTACGAAAGTGCTTTAAAGCCATCTATGACACTTCCACAAAATCAAAGAAAGGCTATAGTAAAAACTGCATTAGATAACAAATTAGGCATTAATTCTAGTGGAATAGATAAGTTGCAAAGTCGTGTTGCTGATTTAAATGCAAGAGTAGATAAATTAATAGATACAGCAACTGATGCAGATGGAGGTATTCCATCAGATGTTATATTTAAAAATTTACAAGATTTAAAAAAAGATGTTGGTGGATTTAGAATTGACGCTGCTGACGATTTAAAAGAAATTGCAATAATTGAACAAAAATTTCAAAAATGGATAAAAAAAATAGGAAAAGATAAAACAGTTACAGCAAAAGATTTGCAAGAATTTAAAATTGATATTAGCTCTAAAATTAATTGGAAATCCAAAAATTTAAGAGGAACTCCAACAGAAGAAAAATTATTTAAAAATTTACGCAAAAGTGCAAAAGAAGGCATTGCAGACGCAATACCAGAAATATCTCCATTAAATAAAGAATTAAGTGATTTGTTAAATTTAGAGCCTTATTTAATACGAGGAGCAGATAGAATAGGAAATAGAGATTTTATGGGAATTGGACCTGGCATAAAATCATCTGGCGGTAGAGCTATTGCTGGTGATGCAGGAGCAGCAGCAGGAGTTCTTTCAGGTATCTTTGATATGCCAAGAGTAAAATCTGGACTAGGAATAGCATTTAATGAGTACAGAAATAATCCAATATCTGCATTATTAGACAATAAAGCTACTAGACCATTAATAACAAATCTTTTAGGCACAGTTGGTGATGCAAACTATGACAATAGTTTACTACCTTTTAAAGAAGTTAAAAATTTGTATGGCAATTAAATGACCGATATTAACCCACAAGAGTTTGGAAGAATGAAAGAACAAATAGAGCATTTACAAAAAAGCCAAGATGAACTTGCTAAAGACATGAAGGCAATGTTGGCTCTAGCAAACCAAAGTAAAGGTGGGTTCTGGGCAGGTATGGCTATTGCTGCCTTTGCATCTTCATTAGTAACTATATTTATAAAGCAATGGATAAATTAAAAAACAAACTTAAACCTATTCTTATTACATTAGGTTTATTAGCTGTATTACCTGTAACACCAGTAGCACTTTGTTTATTATATGGATGGGTTGAATAATGTTACAAGCACTGTTACCACTAATTGGAAATGTCATAGATAGAGTTGTTCCTGACAAGAACGCTAACGCTAAAGCAAAAAGAGAAATAGAAAAGTCTCTTGTTGAGAATGCTAATGAATTATTATTAGCACAAACAGAAATTAATAAAGTAGAAGCTGGACATAGGTCATTGTTTGTTGCAGGATGGCGACCAATGATAGGTTGGTCATGTGCCTTTGGTGTGTTTTGGCTTTTTGTAGGGCATCCTTTTGCAGTTTATATAGATGGGTTAGATGGTGTAACATCTCCTATCCCTACTATTGACCATGAGATTTTATTAGAATTAACTTTTGCTTTACTCGGAATGTCTGGATTGCGTACTTTTGAAAAACTAAAAGGCATAGCTAAATGATAAAAGCATCACCTCATTTTAGTATAGAAGAATTAACATTTAGTGAAACTGCGGCAAGAAAAGGTATAGACAATACACCATCTGATGATGTGTTAGACAACCTATACAAAACAGCAATGGAGATGGAAAATGTTAGAGAACTACTTAATAATAATCCTATACTTATTAGCAGTGGCTATCGTTGTTTGGAGCTTAATGAATTACTGGGTTCTAAACCAACTTCGGCACACATTAGAGGACTGGCTTGCGACTTTACTTGCCCAAAGTTCGGTGACCCTGATGACATTGTGGATGCTATTTTTAGGTCTGATATTCTTTATGACCAGATTATTTTGGAACATAGTAGCTGGTGTCATTTGGCTTTTCCAAAAGATGGAGAAAGTGCTAGGAAAAAAGCGTTAATTATTAATAAGAAAGGAACAATGATTTACTCGCAATAATGCCCCTTAAACACAAAATAGTTTTAAAAGCATTACTAACTATGCTAGGCATTTGTTTGTTATTATTAACAATCTACTTATTGGTAATATACATTATATGAAAATATTAGTTTTGGATATAGAAACAAGTCCACACACAGGATTTCATTGGGGGTTGTTTCAACAAAACATTAGCTTGAATCAACTTATAGAATCATCAACAGTTTTGTGTTGGGCAGCAAAATGGTTAGATAAAAAGAAAATATTTTTTTCTAGCGTGTATGACACAACAGCAGCAAAAATGATTAAAGAAGTACATGAGTTAATCAATGAAGCTGATGCTGTTATAACTTACAATGGCAAAAGATTTGATATGCCAACATTAAACAAAGAATTTTTAATACACAAACTACCACCTCCAAGTCCTTACAAAGATATAGATTTATTAACAACAACTAGAAATAAATTTAAATTTGCTAGTAACAAACTAGATTACATTGCACAAGTTTTAGGTATTGGTATGAAAACTAGCCATGAGGGGATGCCATTATGGATTGAGTGTATGGCAAAAAATCCTAAAGCATGGAAGTTAATGAAAAAGTACAATATTAATGATGTAAAATTAACAGAAGAAGTTTACTACAAACTTCATGGATGGATTACAGTTCATCCAAATCATAATTTAGAAACTAAAGAAATGTGTTGCCCAAATTGTGGAAGTTATAATTTACAAAAACGAGGAGTGCAAATATCTCTAACGAACAAGTACCAAAGATTTCAATGCCAAGATTGCGGCAAGTGGAGCAAAGGAAAAAAACCCATAGAAAAAATACAATCAGAGTCGGTTATACCCATATAAGGAAAATAGAAATGGATGTACAACTAATAGCATTGCACATGGCAGACAAAACCATAGATGCAGTAGATGTTGTACAAGGCGAGTCAGAACTGATTATACATTTATCTGATGGCAGTTCTGTAGAATTAATAGTAGATAGTATATATATGAATGTACAAGAGCTTGATGATTAGCCAAGACCTCTTTGTATCAAAAACAAATAAAAACCGCACCACGAAGCCTATGACACTTCCAGACGGCACAGAAACACACAATTGCAGCAAGGACTATATGGTCTATTGTGAAGCATTAAATTTATCTAAAAAGACTTTAGCGTTTAGACAGACATTTTTAAAAAAAATAGATAAACCACAACAACAACAAAGATTAAACAAATTGAAATATTGGCTAACATTTATTTGGGATAAAGGATGACAGAACAACAAATTAGAAAAATGCTTGAACAAACAGAAATAAAAAAACTGTTAGAAAAAGGTATTACTAGAGAAACAAAACCTTATGGAAGATATGATTCTACAGGGCAAGAAATTATTTCTGAAGTAATAGAAAATACACCTTATACCAGAGACAAACCTTTTTATGCACCTGCTCAAGCAGTTGCAGGAGATGCAATTAATTATAGTGTAGATGCTTTAAATCTATTAAGCTCACCAATTAGCAAAGGTTTAAAAGCAGCAGGTGTTCCTAATATTACAGGTGAGGGTTTTCTTGGTGATGTAATGTATGGTAAGTCTGGTGATGCACTAAATCAAATGTCTCTTGGACAGACTGTTGATGCTGATGGAGTAATAGATTTAGGATTAACAGCTTTAACACCTCTTGGATATGGAGTAAATTTGTTATCAAAAGCAGTGCCAAAGTTAATGGAAGCATCTAGTTTTATGAAGTCTGGAGACAACATATCAATAGATGACATGAATGAATTAGCACAAAGCAGAGCTAAATTTAAAGAAGGAGATATGATTGCAAGTTACAAAAACAGACCTGATACAATGGGTGGTCGTAAAATTGACACTGACATAGTAAGAGAGCAATTTCCAGAATACAATAACCCTGATACTTTTATAAATCAATTAATGGGATTGACAGGTAGTAGATATAGAGCATCCGATATTCATGAAGGTGCTTCAGACTTATCTAAAACAATGTATAAAGATTTATTAGATGCACCAATACCAAAAGGAGCAACTGATAAAGTAACATTTACAGCAGGTGGTGCAGGTACAGGTAAGGGTAGAATAATGTCTTTATTAAGTAAAAAAGATGCACCAGATTTAAATTCAAAAGCATTTTATGATACCAATTTATCTGGATTTGATTCTGCTAAAAAGAAAATTGATATGGCTATTAAATCTGGAACAGGCAAAACACCAGTAGATATATTTTATGTATACAGACCATTAGGTGATGCTTTTAAAGGAACATTAAAAAGAGCAGGAAACCAAGCTGAAAAATTTGGCAGTGGTAGAATTGTAACAGTTGATGCTATGACAGAAACAGCATTAGGTTCATTAGACACAATCAAAAAGCTAGAAAAAGCATATGAAAATAATCCTTTAGTTAATATTAAAGTAGTAGACAACTCAACTGATGTTCCAAAAATAATTACAACTAAAGAATTACCTAAAGTTAAAACTAAAGCAGAGGCAGAAAAAGAATTATTCAGATTGTTAAGAGAAGAAAAAGCAAGACCAGATACAAAAATAACAGATGAAGTTTACAATAGAATTATGAAAGGCAAGAAAGACCCAATTGCAGAAAAAGAAGCATTTGATAATTCTGGAGAAGTGCTAGGAGATATAATCTACGGATATTAAAAAAGCTCCCTTTTGAGGAGCTTGATTAACCTAGTTAGTTTACCTACTTTTTTACTGCTAGTTCAAAACTACCTACACAGTTATAAACTTCATAACCCTCAAAAGATTCATTTTCTATTTTTGTAAAATAATCTCTTGACCCACCAACAAACCAAGCACCATTAATACCTAATGTATTGTATAAGCTAAATTTTGTTTTTTTTGCAACGCTATATTCTTTTTCATCAACAGGCATTACACAATCTACCATCCCATTAAATTTTGAATTTACTTTAATATATAAATTATCAATATTATTTTTAATAAATGATTTTAAAGTCGCTCTTGTTACTTTAGCCATATCTACTCTCCTTTGTTAATTAATATGCCACTTCTAAAGCAATCTCATGATACCTAGACTTTGGAACAGTCCAGTGCTCAATTGCGTGTTTTTTTGCTAAATATAAATTATTAGCAGCAATTCCATTTTTAATTTCTCCAAGTTTAATTTCTAATTTTTCTTTTTCATAAAACGCAATCCATCCTTTTATCAAAGGAAAATCATATTCACTCATTACACAGCTCCCAATTCAATAACCAACGCAACCCAAGCAACAGCCAAACCACCCCAAAAAACCAACCCTTCAACCAGTATTTTTTCCATCTCTTGTCTCCTTTGTTATTAACCCTACATACATATAATAGCAAATCCACAGTAAATAGCAAGTCTTTTTACAAGTATTTTTAAGTTATAAAATACCATCATCATAGTCATCATCAGGATAATATGGCATCCCATTTGAATATTTCTTGTCCCATTCAGCTTCACATTTTCCACAAAAAACTACATCACCATTCCAACCTGTGCTACCACATTTAAGTTTAGGTTCTGTTTCGGAAGGTCTGCCACTCCAGACCTTTTCCTCACAAACACCGCTTGATTTATTAATATCTCTCATTGGGTTCATTATGCAATCTCCTTTTCTTCTTCCATTTTTGCAAAGATTAATTTCTTTGCATTGTTAAGAACTTTAGTAGCCATTACAGCATTGTTCGGTGCAACCCAACCCTCGTTATCTTCACCATTGAGTTCCTCACCTAGTAACTCTTGTACATCAGACAACATACCTGCAATGTACATCAAACTTCTTTCATATTCTCTATCCATTATTTTTCTCCTTTGTTATTTAACCTACAAATACATAATAACAAACTGAACGAATAATGCAAGTCTTTTAACAAAATACTTTACTTTTATATTTAAACTGTTATTATGTATCTGTTGTTAATAAATAAGGAGAAATTATGAAAGTTACAGTTTTTGAAAAAACAGAGCCAACACTTGAGGAAGCACAACTTTTAGTTGAGGGTTATGTTGAAAAAATTGCTTTGGAAAATGGAGATGTTTTACTAGTCAACGAAGAAGGCAGATTAGAAAATCTTGATTTAAATTTTGAAGCAAGTAAATTAGTTGGAATTCCAATCGTTGGAAACGCAGTAGTTATTAAAAACAAAATTGTTAAAAACTGGTAAAGGAGAAATTATGGATATTAAAAAAAACGCTGAAATCATTAAAGACCAACTAGCTTTTGCTAGTCAGTTTAGTCAGGAAAGATATTTTAAGGAACATGGTGAACCTGCATACTGTGGTTTTGCTTGGGTAGAAGTTCCTGTGACTAGAACTAACAGTAAACTTGCTAAAGATTTAATGGCAATAGGTTTTAAGAAAAGTTGGAAAGTAAAAGTAGTAAGTTTAAATGTACATCAAGTTGTAGGTCACTATGGTCAAAGCATGGACTTAAAGATTCAAGGTGCTCAAGCTATAGTTGATGAACTTAAAAAGTTAGGCATTGAAAATGCTTATGTTCAAAGTAGAGCTGATTAACTAACTAGGAAAAATTAGAGAGCTTCGGCTCTCTTTTTTTATGCGTAAATTCTTTGACCTACAATCGTTAATAAATTATCCATTGCTAAATCTAAATTTTTTTCATAAAACATAGGTTTTTTTCCTTTAAGAAACCGATAGTAAATTGCTGCTTTTTGAGTATCAGAAAGACCATCTATTACGGCATCAACAATTTTAATATTATTCATATCAGTTTTAGATACCATATCCTCAAACACTTCCGATGTAGACTCACCACCAGTAGAAAAATAACTGGTTCTGCTTGGGTAACCTAGTCCATGATTATCTGATTTCATCCACCTAGACCAATCGTCTAGTATAATCATAAGACGATTAATCCTCACTCACCACCTTCATAAATAGTGTTTACACATCCATACATATGAGGGGTAGCTTGTGGGTATGAAACATTTTTTCCATCATCCATCTTATGAGATTTTTTACTTTTAACTTTGAAGTTGTCTAGTATTTCTTTTGGGTAAAACATTGTAGCTAATGCACAATCAATCTTCTTGGAATATACAGTGTTTCTTTGAGTTTTTCTTCTTACTAATAAATCTTTAATACATAAACTTCTAATAATATGAGCTGATGTAGTTTCTTCTATTCCAACATTTTCTGCTACATCTTGAATAGTCAATTCCTTTCCTCCATCAAACAAAGCATAAATCATTTCTGATATTTGAAATCTTTGTAATTTCCTGCCATCTTTTAAATTATACCAATGTAGATTAGTTTGATTTTTTAATTTTTCGTATTTCATAACTCCCCCTTTGTAACAATCTTTCCTGTAGGTTCATAAACAATATGAAATTCTTTTCCTTTACTCATTAAAAAATATGTATATCCTTCCCATATATATTTATGTTCTTTCCATTGTTCTTTATTTTTCTTTAATGTTTCTTTCCCTTTTTCCATTCTTACAAATTCCTTCTAAATATTTATTATAAGTACACCACCATTTTTTATAAAAAAACTTACCTTGTTTTTTACACACATGGCATAGGTGTGGTTTGTTTAAATTAACCTTCATCTACTAATGGGTCATCAATATACTCATCTGGTATTAGTAATTCTTTTCTTTTTTTCTTTTCAATAATAATAGAAATAGCTTTTGTAATATCTTCTAACTCTAAAGCAACATAAGTTTCACCAAGTTCATCTACAATTAAATAACCATTCTTGGCTACAAAAACTTCTATCATTGGAACATCATCTACATCCATAAAATGTCTCCCTTAAAAACAAATACTACCATTTGCAGTAGGCTGACAAACTGTTAATTTATCAGTTCCATAAATAAATGTTTGTTCATTATCAGATACTTCAACATCATAGTTTACTAAACCTTCATTGTCTATATACACAATTGAATCTGGTGCATCAATAATAACTAATGAGCCATCATCAGTCCAAACACTTTCTGCATTTATAGAACCACTTAACAACATTAATAATAATAATTTCATTTAACCCTCCAACTTATATTCTGCAAAATGACACTTTTCACCAAATTTATTTTTTCTAGCAACTCTGTTAGTTTTAATGTCATAACCTTTATCTTTTAAATTAAATATTACTGCACTTAATCTATAAACACCACAAAATCTCCAAGAACTTAATGGGTTAATTTTGCTTTTTAATTTTAAAAAATCTAATACTCTACTTTCTTGTTTAGTTAATTCATTTCCATTTTGTAACATACTTTACTCCTTTATCAATTAAAATATAAATAAAAAAAATCCATGTTGCTAAAGCAGCAACTCCCATCATAATGAGAGCTACTCCTAGCAATACATTAAAAAGGAACATCAGACTCTAAATCATCAAAACTTTGAGCTTGTTTAGGACTCGGCTTTGGCTGTTCATCTTCTTTAAGCTGTCTAGTTCCTGATATAAATTTTGTTCCTTTAGCAGACTCACGAATCCAACCAGCAATCTTATGCTCTACACCATTAGCATCAATTTCAGTTCCAGTGTAATCAGGTCTTTTAGGGTTGTCTCCTTTATCATTCTTAAATAGAACCCATGTGTTTCTATTGTCATACTCTTGTGCCATTTTACTTCTCCTTAATATCGTTGACCATATCGTCAACTTTGGTTAAAAATTCTTTCAATGATGCTTCCATTTTTTCTATGTATTCATTATCTCTTGCTACTTCTACCAGAACCATTTGTTGTTTAGGTTCAAAGTTTGGGTTGTAAGATACAAAGTCAACTTTTATAGCTCCAGTACAAGCCATTTGAAATTGCACTTGCGGTTTATATTGTGATGGTAATTTTTTATCCATCAATGTTTTAGTGTGGGTCGTATCAGAAGGCGATTTAATCTCTAACACATATGTAGGTAAATTTGCTTGATTAAACACAATACCATCTGGACTACATCCTGACATTGCAATAGTAGGGTGAGGAATAAAACCTACTTCCTCAACCTTATTTTTAGTCACTAACTCATACAATTTTCTAGCATCTGGTTCTCTATCAATTCCGTTTTGCATAGCTTGATTAATATATGTATCAGTTCTTTTGCCAGTTAATCGTTCAGTAACTTTTTGTATTAACAAATCTTCCTCTTGTTGGTAAGGACTACCATCTTTCTTTTTGTTAATAATTTTTGCTATTTCACTAGCTCCAACCTTACCTAACCTAACCTCATACCATTCTTCTGTTCGTTGCTCCATTATAAGAAATCTCCATTATCTATAATAGCTTTTGCAGTATCTTCAATGTTGCTTTTTTGATTTTGAACTGCGTTAGCAACTTCTTCAGCACTAGCAATAGAGGTATCAATTCCAATACCTAAAATACCTAAAGCTCTACCAACAGCAGAAGTTTCTGCATTTTCTAAAGCAGAAGTTTTGTTAATAAATGAACTACCATCTTTTTCTGAAGCATGACCTGTTGCTAATACATTTCCATTACTAATTGCCATTGCTTTAAATGTATGCACACCATCAGTTGATGATAATAGCTCTGTTATAATAAGACCTTCTGGGTAAGTTTTACGAAAATAAGCAATTCGCTCATTAACCATGACATAAGATTTTCCTTTAATGTCTATTGTTTTTAATTGTGTCATTTATATCTCCTTTGTTTTAGATGCCATAACTAATTCTTGGTAAGCATCTGGGTTAATTTGTTTAATCATACCTAGAACTGAATGAGCTCCAGAGTCCAAGATAATATCTGAAAAAGTATTTATTGCAAATATTTGACTTGCTTCTTCCATTACTTGTTGTTCCATTTTTATCTCCTTTGTTATTAAGATAACACCATGATACACTTCCCAAACATAATGTCAAATTATTTTATAAAAGTTATTGCAAATGTTTTTAAAGTATTATATTGTGTATTCAATGCAATGAAGCATTTTAATTTAAAGGAGAAGTTATGACTTACAATGAAGCAATAAAATTATATGATGGTAGCCGAAGAAAAATGGCAGAACATTTAGGATTATCTGTTCAAGCTGTGGCTCATTATTCTAAAAATCCAGATGCACAATTACCACCAGCCAGAGTTTTTATGATTAAAACTTTACTAGGAATTAAAGATAATTTAAAAGTTAAAATTACTGCAAAAGGTGAAGTGGTATAAATAAAAATACAAAGGAGAAAGTAGTGCAAATAAAAAATTGGAAACAATTTCAACCACCTTTAAGGTCTGACAGAAATGTTATTTGGATTAAGTTGTACAGAAAAATTCTTGATGATTTTGAATGGAGTAATTTAACTGATAGCAACAAAGCAACCTTGATAGAACTGTGGTTATTAGCATCAGAAAATGAGGGTAATTTACCATCAGTTGATGAAATATCTTTTAGATTAAGAAAAGATAAATCGTTTATAAACAAACAGTTGGAACAATTGTCATCATTTGTTTTACAAGATGTTGCCGAAGTGTTGCCAAATCGGTTGCCTAGAGTAAGAGTAAGAGTAGAGAAAGAGTTAGAGAAAGAGAAAGAGGTAGATAATGGGTTTGATTTGTTTTGGAATACTTATCCAAGAAAAGTTGGTAAGGGTAAAGCTGAAGAAGCGTGGGTAAAACACAAACCTAATATAGACCATGTATTGCAAACTTTAACTTGGCAAAAAGAAAGTAAAGAATGGTTTAAAGATAATGGTGCATTTATTCCACATCCAACTACTTACATAAATGGTAAAAGATGGTTAGATGAAAGAACAGAGGAGATAACATTTTGAATAACGAAAACAAAAAACAATTTAAAGAAATGTTAGATACTGTATTTGATATTTATAATAGAAATCATGCCGACCAAAATCTATTAAGGGTTTGGTGGTTAAAATTACAAAGTTACGATATGCCAATTGTTAATCAAGCATTTGATAGTTGGACTACAACTTCTAATAAATTTCCTACACCACATGACATTATTTTACTTTGTAGACAAAAAAAATTAGATACACAAGTTGCAAAGAAAATACCATACAAATCTATGTCATTAGAAAAAAGAAAAGAAATATCAGAAAAGCTACAAGGTTTAATTAAAAAAATGAGAGGGGTTGCATGAACTTTACATTAAACAAAAATAATTTGAATGGATTAGTTGGCAAACTAAAAGAACTAGACCAAGACAAATTGTGGTCTGTAACAGTAAAACCATATAAATCTATTCGTTCACTAGACCAAAATGAATACTATTGGAAACTTGTTACCGAGTTAGCAGATTACTTTGGATTAAAGTCCAAAAATGAAATGCACGAAGTGTTATTATATAAATTACTATCTGAAGAAAAACAGATAAAAAATTTAAAGGTAATGACTATTGGCAGCACCACTAAATTAAATGTAAAACAATTTAACGAGTACCTAGAAAAAGTTAAAGAGTTTGCAAGAGGATATGGGTTTAAATTAAATGAAGAATAAGGAGAAAAACGATGGAAAAAGTTTATGATATATGGATTGATTTAAATAAAGAGTTAATAACTGTAAAAGCAGAAAACTTGAAAGGAGCTTTACAAGAAACAAAAAAAGAATTAAATAAAATGATTGATAGCATTAGTGAACAAGACCTCAAGAAAGAAATAGATACCGATAGGGGGTTGTATTATTATCAATTTAAAGAGAAAGAGGAAGGCACATATAACAACACAGATATTGTCATATATGACGCTTTAGATTATTCATATGTAGAGGGTAAAAAATGGAGTGATTTTTCAGGCTACGATTTGTTAAATTGGGATAGAAGGGAAATAAAACATCTTGTAACTCATTCTTTTTGTAGTTGTTGTGACCATGTACTTCCTAAAAAAGATATAATAGAGTGCTGGGGAAATCCAGGTAATAGTTTAGAAAATAAATGTAAAGAAAAAAGTTTAAATTACGAGTATCTTGAAGATATGTCTAGCATTTGTAACAAATGTATTGATGATGAAAAATATATGAGTGAGTACAACAGAATTAAAGAAATTGAAGAAGAATTTAAAAGGAAAACATAATGATTGAGGACAAAGAAAATGAGTAAAAAATCAAAAGGTATAATAAAAGCAGAAGAACATGGGCGTCAATGGACAAAAAAAATGAAAAAAGCCTCGTCTGTTGAAGATATTTTAGATGCATATGGGTTATTAAAAGTTTGGAAAAATAGTTCTTTTAATGCACAAAAAAAATTAAGTAAAGACACACAAAAAAAGTCTTTTAAGTAATGGGTAAAGGAAGCAGTCGCAGACCAACAGACGATAAAAAATATATGGTTGAATACAACAGGGTTAAAGAAATTTATGAAGAAGTCTAAAACTAAAGACGAAAAGCAATGGCTCAACAAAATTAGTAACTTTGGTTGTGTTATTTGTCGTAAACATTATGAAATAAATGACCCATTACCTGCCAACTGCCACCATATCCGACAAGGTATGGGGATGGGACAAAAGAATAGTCACTACATGGTGCTGCCACTTTGTTGGGAACATCATCAAGGTCAGGATGGATTTCATCATGCACCAAAGACTTGGCAAGAAAAATATGGAACAGAAGCAGAACTTTTAGAATGGGTACTTAATAAATTGGAGGAATAATTATGATTGAGTTTGCATTTGTAATGGTAATTAATCTAGCACCAGACCCTTTGCAAGATTGGGAGTATATTGGAAACTTTCGCAGTTGCCAAGAGGCGGTCTTGTATGTAAACCTTTATTACCCAGACCCAAATAAAGTTGAAATGGCATATAGATGTTTAAATAAAGAATATATAAACTTACCAGAAGGCACACCAATTAAAAACATAGACATGAAAACGAATAGCGTGAGATACAAAACGACTATACCTTATTGTAAATTTAAAAGGAGTTGTAATGAGTAAAGGAAGCAGCAGAAGAAAACAAGAAATAACAGATAAACAGTTACAAGACGCTTGGGATAGAATATTTATTTCAAAAAAAAAGTATGAAAAAGCTATAGAGGAAATTAGAAAGAAAAAATTATCTCCCGAAGATGAAGGTGATGATGATGGCTACGGAAACTTACTGGAAAAAAACAATGGCAAAGACTAGTCCTACCCAAAAAACTTTAGCTAGGTTAAGAAAAGAAAACTATGATTTGGTAGCAATTACTGAACGCTGGAATCCTTTTGCAAGAATAAGGCAAGACTTGTTCGGTATTATTGACATCCTTGCAATACACAAAAGTGACACCATAGCCATTCAGGTGACAAGTTATAGCAACATTGGGGCTAGGGTAAAGAAAATTACAGAAAGTCCTGCCTTGCCTTTCCTACGAGATGCAGGGTGGACTATTTTAGTAGAGGGGTGGCATAAGAAGAATGGAAAGTGGATAAGTCGTATTGTAGATTTAAGTTAAAAAAAAGGGAGCAATTAAGCTTAATAGTTTATTGGGGGTAAGTAACTTGTAAAAGAACTTGCATTATTGATTAGTTATGGTACTATGTATATGTAGTTTTGATTAACCAACAAAGGAGACAGTTATGAAAAAGTATAACCCTACTGGTGCTTTTATTTGGGTTGCTATAGCACTAGTTGTATTATGGAGAACAGTCAGAATAATCAAAGGAGACTTTAACTAATGGCAAAATATAAAAACAAGGACTTTGGATTGTTTAGAGTTGGTAAAAAAGTTCACAAAATTACCAAGCGTGTAGCAGAAAAATATAATGACTACGGACATTATAAAAAGTCTGGCTACAAAAACCCTGACCCATGTTACATGACTGCCATGAACAACAAGGTTCGCAAATTATATAAAGGTAAGATTTGGAACTTTGCATGGTTTGATGATGGCGAAGCAGATTACTATTTAGCAGAAGGTAACTTCTGGGATTAACAAAGGAGTAACAAAAATGGATAATTATACAGCAGTAGGAATTGCAGAAGGATTTGAAGAAGCAGATAGTGAAGAACAGGTGCTAGAAGCATGGCAACATTTAGTAACTACAGGTCTTGTTTGGAACTTACAAGGTTCATTTGGTAGAACTGCAAGGTCGTTAATTGAGGAGGGGTTGATTAATGAGTGATAATAAATGGAGTAAAAAGGTTAGGGAGGATTTACTATATCAAATATGGTTCTAGCATTATCAATGCACAGTTGGCATAATACAGAAGAAAAAAATGAAAGACTTGCATTGGCAAAAAAAGAATTAGAACAAAGGCAATTGGAAAAATTAAAACAAAAACAATTGCATTATCAATATTAACAAAGGAGAAAAACATGGATAAAGAAAGAGCAGAAGCATTAGCCAGATGGAAAGAAGAACACTTTGGTAGCAGTGAAGGTTTTTCAGAAGCGTATGATGTTAAAATTGATTATAAAGAACATCCTGAAGCTTGTTACAATTATGGAGAAGACTATGAATAAAAAACATGGCTCACCATTTGACAGAGGTGGTTCTGATAGTTGGTATTGTAGACCTAGAAATCCTCACAAGTGGACATTTGCTGACTCTAGTTTAGGGACAAGGGTAGACACTTTAACTAAAAAAGAAATAGTAGAGTATCATGAAGGTTATGATGATAATGAAAAAAGTGGGGGACACAAAGAATGGAATTAATATTTGATGTCTGGGCAGCGATTGGTCTGTTTGCATTAATTGCTTGTCTCATAGAGAATTTTTTGTTATAATCGGAGGGTTGGGATAAGTTCGTCTTGAACTTTCTCACACTCCTTTGTAATGCCACTTTAATCGGTGGCATTTTTTTTATTTACAGGATGGAAAATATTATGTGGTCATGGCACTGGTTCTGTGGTTGTCACTTTGGGTTTGAATGGTATGAAGCTGATAAGTTAGACCCATACTATGAAGATAATCGCACTAGCAAATTTAATTATTTTATTATAGATTTGGGATTTTTACGAATACAACGATGCGAGAAAATTTAATGACTAACGAGGAAAATAAAAATGAAGAAAGGAAAGAAACCACCAAAAAGATATTAAACAAACTGGAAGAGTTACGCAGAAGGTTTGAGTCTGTAGGAGACTGTGTATGAGTTTATATGACAAATATAAAACAATAAGCATTTACGATATGTACCCAAACAGTGGTGAGCTAGAATTAGGTGCAAACTTACTTGACCCTACAGCAAGTGCAAATTTTTCAAATAGAACTGATTTAGGTAACAATTATTTTGATGCTATGGTCGGTGGCTCATATCAACCAACTAATGAACAGAACAGAATAAATCCAAGAGCAGGTCTTTCAATGGGCAATAACAATATAAACTTGTCTGGGTTTATGGATGAATATCAAAAATCTATAAATGCTAATGCTGGAAACTTTTCTGGTGGCATAACAAAAACAGCTAATGACGAACTAATTAAAAGACTTGGCTACAATAATAATAATATTAATGCTAACATTATCAAAGACCCATACAACACAACTTATTCTGTAGAAGGATTATTAGGTAATATGTTTGGTGGTGATGTAACAGCAGAAGCTATGAAAGACGACTACAATAAAAGGATAATGTTTAACTATCTTAAAAACTTTTAAGGAGCAATGACCCATAACGGAGTTGCATATCAATGGAATACTATACATATATACATATAAAAGATAATCAACCTATTTATGTAGGCAAAGGTAAAAACAATAGAGCTTACACAAAAAGAGATTATGACAACCACACTGTAAAGATAATAGATAAGAATTTATCTGAAGCTCAAGCATTAGAGCTAGAAGAATTTTTAATACAAGAGATAGGTATAAGTAAGCTAAAGAATAAATTAACTAAAGGTTATTCAACTAGTAGGATAGTAGTAGATTATAAAAACTATAAAAGATATAGAAAGACTTTATGGAACATGAGTACAAAACAAATATATCAAGTAGCTAAACAAATAGTTGATGATGCTTGTGATGGCAATTTAGATGCTATTAAAATATGTCTACCTTGTATTAGAATCAAGGACTTACCTAGAGGTTTATCTTATGTCAAATAGTCCAGAACAATTAGCTAAAGCTAGAGAGAAAGCTGCAATAGCTAACAAAGGCAATAAGAATGGCGCTAGAAAGTCCAGAGTATTAAATGACACACTTAAACGTAGACTTATGCAAGAAGATGGAGAGGAAGCAAACAAGATAGTAAAGGCATTACTTACTAAAGCTAAAGACGGAGATGTTCAGGCTATTAAAGAGATATTTGATAGGGCTGAAGGCAAGGTTCAAAATGATACCAAAATCTCTGGTGACTTGGACCAGCCATTAATGATTCAAGTAGTTACTGGTATAGATGACAACGACTAAAAAAGTTGAAACTGGTTATAAACCAAGAGAACCCCAGAAACAGATTCACAAAGCTGTAAGAGAGAACAGGTTTATTGTGGTGGCAGCTCATAGAAGAATGGGTAAAACTGTTGGTGCTATAAATCAATTAATACACAGTGCTCTAAATTGCAAACTAAAGAATCCTAGATTCGCTCTAATATCTCCGACATATAGTCAGGCAAAAAGAATTGCATGGGATATGCTAACAGAATTTACTAGACCATTAAAAGCTGTAAACAACATTGCAGAGTTGAGGTCAGACTTCATGGGTCGCAGAATAAGTTTATATGGTGCAGATAATATTGATAGTCTGCGAGGAACATATTTTGACGGAGTTGTAATTGACGAATACGCACAAATTAATCCAAGTTTATTTAGTGAGATTATAAGACCAGCCATTGCTGATAGAAAAGGTTGGGTTATGTTTATAGGTACTCCTAAAGGCAGAAACCATTTTGCAACATTACGAGATAAAGCAGCAATAGGAAAAGATGGATGGAAGCTATTAGAGTTCAAAGCCAGTAAAACTGGTTTAGTAGACCAAGAAGAATTAGATGCAGCACTCAAAGAAATGGGTGAGGACAAATACTTACAAGAGTTTGAAGTCAATTTTGCAACACCAGTTGAAGGTGCTTATTATGGCACTATGATTAATGACCTAGAGTTTAAAAATCAAGTATGTAAAGTGCTTAAAGATGATATAGCTAAAACCTTTTGCTCTTGGGATTTAGGTATGGGAGATTCTACAGCAATATTTGTTGCACAGATTATAGGACAAGAAATACATATTATTGATTACATGGAAAATCATGGTCAAGGTCTGAATTTTTATATTAGTTGGTTAAGAGATAATAGATACGACACAGCAGAAATGTTGTTGCCACATGACATTCAAGTAAGAGAGTTAGGTACTGGTAAATCAAGGCTAGAGGTATTACAAGAATCAGGGTTAAATTGCAGAGTAGTACCAAAGCTAGGAATAGATGATGGCATACAAGCTGTAAGAAGAATCCTTCCTCGTTGTTGGTTTGATACTAAAGTTAAAGATGCAATTGATTTATTAAGAAATTATAGAAGATTGTATGATGAAAAAAGAGATGTTTTTTTTGATAAGCCTGTTCATGATTTCACTTCTCATTGTGCAGATAGTTTTAGATATTTAGCAATAGGATTAAATGAAACAGATGATGGCTGGGATAAACCACTAGAGATTAACAAACAATGGATAGTATAAATGGCATACGATAAGAAAAAAATGAAAGTAGATGAAAGTGACAATAGAGAATTAGTTAATATTATTGGCGACCATATTGATGACTCGTTAGGCTTTATTGCAACCGAAACTCAATTACAAAGGGCATCTGCATTAGACTATTATATGAGAGAGCCTTATGGAAATGAGGTAGAGGGTCGTAGTCAAATAGTAACAGCAGAGGTTGCAGAGGCTGTAGATGGAGCATTGCCGCAACTTATCAAGGTCTTTACACAATCACAAAAAGCAGTAGTATTTGAACCAGTTAATGAGGGTGATGGTGAGATGGCTGAACAAGCTACAAATTATGTAAACCACATTTTTTATAAAGACAACAATGGTTTTGAATTGTTGCACGATATGTTTTGGGATGCACTGTGTCAAAAAGTAGGAGTACTTAAATGCTACTGGGATGACAAAAAAGATGTAACCAAAGAAAAATACGAAATGCTTACTGAAGATGAACTTGCTATGATTATGCAAGATGAAGAGGTAGAGGTTGTTTCTCAAGAACAGTATGAAGAAGTTATAGAACAAGACCCACAACCAGCAGTAGACCAGATGGGTCAGCCAATGATGGATGAGATGGGTATGCCAATGATGATGGAGACACCACCAATCATTAATGTTTATTATAATATTAAGGTAGCCAGAACAAAAGATTATTCTAAAGTTAAAATAGAATCAGTTGCTCCAGAAGAATTTTTAATAGACAAAAGTGCTATTAATATTGAAGATGCTGATTTTGTAGCAGAAAGAAGTTTAGTAACTCGTAGTGATTTAATAGCAATGGGATATGACAAAGATGTTGTTGCAGAATTATCTACTGGAGATTTATTAGACTTTACTCCAGAAAGGGTAGCAAGGTTTAGTGCAGGTGAGCAACCCTTTGATAATAACAACTCTGATAATGAAAGTATGCAGCGTGTTGAGTATTACGAATGTTATGTTCGTGCAGATTTAGATGGTGATGGCATAGCAGAACGACATAGAGTTTGTTACGCTGACAACAAAGTGCTTATGCACGAAGAATGTGACTATCAACCATTCCATAGTGTATGCCCGTTCCCAATACCACATAAGTTCTTTGGTGAATCATTAGCTGACAGAACTATGGATTTACAATTAATTAAATCTACTATTACTAGACAGATGCTAGACAATCTTTACTTAACTAACAACTATCGTGTTGGTGCAGTAGAAGGACAGGTTAATCTTGATGACTTACTAACATCTACCGCAGGTGGTGTTATTCGTATTAAAAACCCAAATGCTTTAGTTCCATTAGCGGTGCAATCTAGTGCAGGGCAATCATTCCCTATGTTGGAATACCTAGACACAGTACAAGCTAAAAGAACAGGAGTAAGCGAAGCATCACAAGGATTAGACCCTAATATTCTTCAGAATGTGACAGCCACAGCAGTCGCAGCAATGAGTTCAGCAGCAGGTGGCAAAATAGAACTAATAGCTCGTATCTTTGCTGACACTGGAGTCTCATCTTTAATGAAAGGTATATTACAACTTGTATGTAAATATCAACAAAAAGAAAAAATTATTAAAGTTAATAACAAATTTGTACCCATGAATCCTAGAGAATGGAATACAGAATACAATGTCACAGTCAATGTTGGTCTAGGTAATGGTGCTAAAAGTGAGCAATTATCTGTTATGCAGATGGTGTTAGACAAACAAGAGCAGATGCTTACACAATACGGATTATCTAATCCATTAGTTAGCTTAAAACAATACAGAGACACACTGGCTAAATTTGTAAACATGGCAGGATTTAAAGATGAGTCTGGATTCTTAAAAGATATTACACAAGAAGAATCTGACCAAATAGCTCAACAACAAGCACAACAACCACAATCTGACCCTAACACTGAAGCAGCTAAAATACTTGCACAAGTAGAAAAAGAAAAAGCACAGATGAAGATGCAATCAGATATGGCTAAACTTGAAATGGAAAAACAAGAGCTAGAACTTAAAGTGCAAAAAGAAATGTTAGAACTGCAACAAAGAGAAATACAATTTGAAAAAGAAATGGCATTAAAAGAAATGGAATTAGCACAAAAATCAAATAACGATTCAGCAAAAAATGACATGAATAAAACAAAAGAAATTATAAACTCTTTAGAGAAGATACAAAATTTAGCATCACCTAAAATTTAATGGCTAGTTACTTTAAATATTTAGATGATTGGATTCGCAAGGATAAAGAAGCTCAACTAGAAGCAGTTAAGCGTTTAGGTTTAAAGCCTGACAACACAGCATCAGACAGAGCTAAAGCTATGGGGTTTGGTGATGATATGTATCATGGAACTACCAAAGACTTTAATAGCTTTGACCCAACAAGAAAAGCAAGAGTTGTAAACTCACACCTTATTGATGAAAGCAGAAATGCTACTTATGTAACTCCAGATGCTGAAGAAGCGAGTGATTTTGCACGAAGTTTAGTTAAAAATAAAATAACTTTTAATGATGGCGTAGTCATGCCTTTAAAAACAAAAGGAAAGCTTTTTGATTTTAATAATGTTGACGATATTAATATCTTAGCCAAAGAATTAAAAAAGAACAAAAACTTAGAAAGACTTGACCCTTTGTACGCCTCAGGTTTTGGAATAACAAAATATGACTCATTACTAACTGACGCTAAAAGTGGTAATTGGAGTGACATGGAAAAAGCAGAAATTCAAAAGATTATTAAAAGTAAAGGTTATGATGGCTATCATGTTAAGGAAAAGGATTATTACCCAACAGTTGCATCTGCTATATATAACCCAGCTAACATAAGAAGTAAGTTTGCACACTTCAATCCTAAGATGGCTGGAGTAGGAGCTGGTTCTGTATTATCTGCTGATTTAATGGCTGATGAATTAGACCTAGAACAAAAACCTAAACCAAGTATGTTTAAAGGTTTAATGGAAACCATAGGTAATGTTAATCAACAACAAGCACAAGCATATGGTAATACAGGTGTTGGTGTTGCAAGTGGAGTAGGTAGCTTACTTGCTGACCCTGCAATGGCAGCCGAAATTGCTGTTAGAGGTATGGCAGGACTTGGACTTGGTGGATTATTAATGTCTAATGAATTAAATGCAGGTGAAGACCAACAATTATTTTTACAGAGATTAAAAGCAAGATAATGGACAAAAAAGCTGAAATTAAAAGCGTATTAAATACTCAATCATTTCTTGATGAAATAAAAGATATGACCAAAGAGTGTTATGCAGAAATACAAAATTCTAATCCAGAAGATGTAGCTACAAGAGAAAGAGCTTATCAAAGGATTAAGGCAATAGACAGCATGATGACTAGACTTCAATCTATCGTAGACAGCGACAAGATTAAGGATAAATCATGGACAATATTATAGGCATTTAGCCTGTATGGTAATGCCACACCTAGATGGCGATTAAGGAAATACAATGAGTGAAGAAACCACGACTCCAGAAGTTGGAAGTGGGAATGATAGCCCTATAACAATAGATGATGCAACATCTGCATTTGAGGGTATGTTATCCACACCAGAGGACTCTAACGAGCAACCAACTGAAACGGAAGAAGATACACAAGAAGCAGAGGTAGAGGAAGCAGAAGACGAAGCGGATTACGAGGAAGCTGTAGAAGCAACCGAAGATGAAGTGGAAGAAGATGTAGACTCCGAAGTTGAAGAACCTGAAGAACCTGAAGAAGTTGAGGAAGAACAAACTTTCACCATAAAAGCAGCAGGTGAGGAAAAAGAAGTTACCCTTGATGAACTAAAGAAATCTTATCAACTTGGCAGCGACTATACTAAAAAGACTCAAGAAGTAGCCGAACAGCGTAAAGTAATTGAACAAGAAGCTAAAGCTATTCTTGAAGCTAGACAAGTTAGGGATGACTATGCTCAAAAACTTCAAGCAGTTGAACAATTCTTGGTTGGCAATAATGACAGCCCAGAAGATTTATCTGCAATGAAAGAGAACGACCCAATAGGATATGCAGTTAAGGTCGCAGAAATGACCGAAAAAAAAGAACAGTTACAAGCTGTGCAATCTGAACGACACCGCCTTGCTGAAGAGCAAAACGCAGTAAGAGCAGACCAAATGCAAAAGTTTGTAGCAGAAGAAGCACAAAAACTAGCACAATCCTTGCCAGAGTTTTCAGACAAAGCCAAAGGCGAACAAATTAGAAATAGTATTCGCAACTATGGAAAAAAGGTTGGTTTCACAGATGAAGAGTTATCTCAAGTCTATGACTCTCGCCATGTTTTAGTGTTACATAAAGCGGCACAATACGACAAATTAATGGCAGGTAAAGCTGGTGTTAAAAAGAAAGTCGCTAATGCTCCCAAGACAATAAAAGGTGGAGCTAAAGTAAAGCAGACTGTAACAGACAGAACTAAAAAACAACAGAACAGGTTACTGCAAACTGGTGATGCCAGAGATGCAGCAGCTTTATTTGAAAACTTTATTTAAGGAAAAATAACAATGGCTTCATTTCATACTTATCAAGCAATTGGTATGCGTGAGGATTTATCCAACACCATATACAATATTGCTCCGACAGAAACTCCTGTAGTTTCTTCTATCGGAAAAACAAAAGCAACAGCTACTCTACATGAGTGGCAAACAGATACACTAGGTGCAGCGGCTAACACAGCATTAGTTGAAGGAGCGGATGCAGCAGCATTTACAGCCGTACCTACAGTTAGAGCTACAAACAGAACTCAAATCATGGGTAAAACAGTAAACATTACTGGCACTCTTGATGGAGTTGATAAAGCTGGTCGTAAGACAGAAACAGCTTATCAATTAGCTAAAGCAGGACAAGAACTAAAACGAGACATAGAATTTGCTATTCTTGGTAATGTTGCTCCAGTAACATCAGCAGGTTCAACAGCACCAAAGATGGCATCTCTACAAACTTGGATTAGAACTAACTGGACTTCAGTAGGTACAGGTTCTCCAGCAGCTCCAGCATCCCCTCCAGGTTCTGCAATTAGAACTGCAACTTCAACTAGTACTACAGCAGCATTTACAGAAGCATCTTTAAAAACTGCTATGAAAGCAGCGTTTAATGCAGGTGGCACTCCAACTATGTTAGTTGTTCCACCAAACCAAAAAGTTAAAGTATCAGCTTTCTCTGGTATTGCAGCTAATCGTGTTTGGACTGACAACGCTGGCAAAAGCACTAAAGCAGCAGCAATTGTTGGCGCAGCAGATGTTTATCTTTCAGACTTTGGTATGCTTTCAGTTATACCAGAAAGATTCATGACTTCTGATTATGCTTCTAACAATGGCGAACAAGCTCTTATTATAGACCCAACAATGTTGTCTTGTGCAACTTTAAGACCATTCCAGTCTACTTTACTAGCTAAAACAGGTGATGCTGAAAAACATCAAATACTTACAGAATTAACTCTGCAAGTAAGTAACGAAGCAGCTCATGCAATCGTTGCTGATTTAAACGCTTAATTAAATATTAAGTATTGATATAGCCCACTTCGGTGGGCATATCTTTTAAGGAAGATTATGGAAGATAAAAAAGAATATAAGAACAGTTGGTCTAAACCAATAAAATATAGACACCAAACAAAACACGATGACCATGATAATGATGGTTATGTGATAGAAACAAAACAAGATGTAACAGATATTGTTGAAATGAACAAAGAAGAAATTATTACTTCATCATCAAAATGGGGTGATGATATGTTTGATAACAAGATTGCATCTATACCAATGACAGTTGTTGATGACTTAAATCATAAAAAGATAATGCAAGGATTTAATGTAATAGATTTAAAGAGATTTAAAGAATTTTTAAATCATCCAGACAATCGTTTTTTTAGAACAAAACAGGGCAGAATTTAAATGGCATTTTTTACAGACTACACAACGCTACAAGCTACTATAGCTGATTATTTAGCTCGTTCTGATTTAACAACCCAGATACCAGAGTTTATTAGACTAGCTGAAGATAGATTGTTAAGAGACTTACGCATAAGACAAATGCTTAAAGTTGCTACTGCATCTACTACAGCAGGTGATGCTACTGTATCTTTGCCTTCAGATTTTGTAGCTATGAAAGATTTGCATTTACAAGGCAACCCACCACAAACAATTAAATTTTTATCTACAAGCAATTTTTTTAGAAATGCACATACTGCTGTTTCTGGATTACCTAATTTTTACACACTGCTAGGTGCAGAGTTTCAATTTGCTCCAATCCCTGACAGCGTTTACACGCTACAAATGGTTTACTTTTATCAACCAGAATATTTGAGCGACACTAATTCATCTAACCTTTGGTTAGCTAATACACCTGATTTATTACTTTACGCTGCATTAGGTGAAGCAGAACCTTATTTGATGAATGATGAAAGACTTAATACATGGGCAAGTATGTATGACAGAGGAATGATAGCTCTACTCAAGAGTGATGATGAATCTGAATACCCTGCTCAACCACTTACTATTACTAACTCAACGAGGTAAATTATTATGGCTGAAATGTCGGACTATTTAGAAGTCGCACTTCTAAACGCAACACTTAACGGAACTGCTTTTACAGCAGTAAATAATCCATATGTATCATTACACACAGCAAACCCAACAGATGCTGGAACTGGCACAGAAGTTTCTGGTGGCTCTTACGCTAGAACTGCATCATCTTTTGCTACTGCTTCAGGCACATCAGGTTTAGTTGCTACAGATGCAGATATAACTTTTCCAACTGCAACCGCAGCTTGGGGAGCTGTAGGATGGATAGGTTTATGGGATGCTGCTAGTTCTGGAAATATGTTATACCACACAGCACTAGATGCTTCTAAAACTATTGACTCTGGTGATATATTTAAAATCACAACTGGCAACCTAACTGTAGAATTAGCGTAAGGATAAAACATGGCTCTTATCGTAAAGGATAGAGTAAAAGAAACCACTACGACAACAGGCACAGGCACAGTTACATTAGCTGGAGCAAGTACAGGTTTTCAATCTTTTGCTGCTATAGGAAATGGTAATACAACTTACTATGCTATTACAAGTGGTAACGACTATGAGGTAGGTTTAGGCACTTATACATCTTCAGGCACAACTTTATCCAGAACAACAATATTGGAGTCAAGTAATTCTGGTTCAGCAATTACATTGTCTGGCACAAGTGATGTATTTTGTACTTACCCTGCTGAAAAAGCTGTAGTACAAGACAACACAAATACAGGTGTAGCACCACAGTTTGGTGCAACTAATGGCATCTTTGTAAATAACGACACAATAAATACAGACTATACTTTTCCTACAAACTACAATGGAATGTCTGCTGGGACAATTACGATTGCTAGTGGCATCACAGTTACTGTTCCTTCTGGACAACGATGGGTGATATTATAATATGGCTACAATAATAAATGCAGATACAAGTAACGGATTAAAGTTAACCTCTGACACAAGTGGAGTTGTAGAAATACAATCTGGTGGAACTAAAGTAGCTGAAATAAATGCTAGTGGTGTTCTATCAGCTAACTCTGGATATGGTTCAGTTGCACCTGTATATGGTGTAAGAGCTTGGGTAAGTTTTAATGGTACAGGAACTGTAGCAATTAGAGGTAGTGCCAATGTAAGCTCCATTACAGATAATGGCACAGGGGATTACACAGTCAACTTTACAACAAGTATGCCAGACACTAACTATGCAGCAACCTTTACTCCACAAGATGTAACATCAGGTATTAATCTGGTAGGTGGATGTACACATGCAAAAGCTGTAGGTTCAGTTAAATGTTGGGCAGCTTATGTTGGTCAATCTACAAATAAAACTTTGTATGATACTACTGATAATAACTTAATTGTGATGAGGTAATTATGATAATAATATATGAACAAAATAATAAAGCAGTAGTTATTCATCCTACACAAGAATGGTTAGCTAATAATACAATAGAAGAATTAGCTAAAAAAGATGTACCTGAAGGTGTTGAGTATCATATTGTAGAAGATACAGTTCTTCCAGAAGATAGAACATTTAGAGATGCTTGGGTTCTTGATGGAGCTACTATAAAAATAGATGCTGAAAAACAAGCAGTAATACAAACTAAATTAGATGCAATGGAGAACGCATAATGGCTGATATAGTATTAACAGGAAACACCTCTGGAGCTATTACAGTTGCAGCACCAGCAGTTGCTGGAACGAATACTTTAACCTTACCTGCAAGTACAGGGACAGTTGTTACTGATACTGGTGCACAAACCATACAATTTTCAGCAGGTTCTGCAGGGGCTCCTTCTGTTACTACAACAGGGGATACCAATACAGGTATGTTTTTCCCAGCAGCAGATACCATAGCCTTTGCTGAAGGTGGTGCAGAAGCAATGCGTATCAACTCTAGTGGTAATGTAGGGATTGGTACAGCTAGTCCTACCTCTAAACTTCAAGTTAACGGAGCATCACTTTTAGGTTCTCCAGCTACATTTTATGTTGGAGATGATGGTGGTTCTTTAGGTGCTTTTTTAAATCAAACTGCTGCTTTACCAATCCGATTTAATACAAACAGTTCAGAACGCATGCGTATAGCTTCTGATGGTAAAGTGTTATATGGATTTACTAGTTCTCAAAGTGGAGGACAATGGCAACATTACACTCCAGCTAATAACTATAATATACAATTTTTCAATGAGTATGCTAGTGGAACTGGATATTTTCTTGAGTTTATTAGGTCTGTTTCTGGTTCTTATAATGCTGTAGGGACTATTACAGCTTCAACAACTACAACAAGTTATGGAACATCATCAGACTATCGTTTAAAAGAAAATGTAGTCCCTATGTCTGGTAGCATAGACAGACTAAAACAGCTCAAACCAAGCACATGGTCATGGGTACAAGACGGTTCTCATGGCGAAGGATTCCTAGCACACGAAGCACAGGAAGTTGTACCTGAAGCTGTTGTTGGCACTAAAGATGCCATAAAAACAGAAGAGTATGAAGTTACTCCAGCAGTATTAGGTGATGAAGATAATGTAGTAACTGAAGCAGTCATGGGAACTAGAGAAGTCCCTGACTATCAAGGCATAGACCAATCTAAACTTGTGCCATTACTAACCGCAGCACTACAAGAAGCTATTACAAAGATAGAAGATTTAGAAACAAGAATACAAGCATTGGAGAACGCATAATGAGTGTAGCTATTAACGGAACTAATGGAATTACATATAATGATGGCTCATTACAAGCATCAGCTCCTGTAGGAAGGAATCTTGTCATCAATGGTAATATGGCGATAGCACAGAGAGGGACTACAGGTACACCAGGAGCGGGTGGAAGTTATCTAGCCTCTGACAGATGGAAGGCTTGGGATGCTTCAGATGCGGTTGTTACAGTTTCACAAGAAACTGATGGTCCTACAGGACAATTTACTAAATGTTTAAAATACAATGTAACAACTGCTGACGCTTCAATTACAACAAGTCAGTTTGGTATGGTTAGGCAAATGATTGAAGGTTATAACATTATTGATTTAGGATTTGGTACTGCATCAGCACAATCAGTAACTATATCATTCTGGGTAAAATCATCTTTAACAGGTTCTCATGGAGCTGCTTTAAATAATGGTAATGATGATAGAAGTTATCCTTTTGCTTACACAATCTCTGTTGCTAACACATGGGAAAAGAAAACTGTAACTATTGCTGGAGATACATCAGGGACTTGGGACACAGATAATACAGCAGGAATGATAATTACTTTTGGTATGGGTACCGGTTCTCAATACGAAGGCACAGCAGATGCTTGGCAAGCAGGACAAATATTTCAACCTACATCTACAGTTGCTAATATAGGTACCATTTCTAATTGGAATGTAACAGGTGTACAACTAGAAGCAAATACAACAGCAACACCATTTGAAAACTTACAATACGGACAGCAGTTAGCTTTGTGTCAGAG
>Ga0233439_10001198_pt1 | contig 34249 bp, 26 predicted proteins | sample SI_123_September_6_FD_182713 | JGI IMG/M metagenome (GOLD analysis project Ga0233439, IMG submission 182713) | Seawater microbial communities from Saanich Inlet, British Columbia, Canada - SI_123_September2016_100_MG | ecosystem: Environmental > Aquatic > Marine > Inlet | place: Canada: British... | reverse complement strand
ATAAGAAGGGGTACCGCCGCCGAAGTAGACAAAGTGCAGGGGCCGGCCCTGTATTGCGGGTTGTTGCGCGTAGTGTTCAACCTCGCGGGCGAGCGCGTCGAGATAGGTTTGGATCTGGTCAGCGTTCTTGTCGGTGTAGACGCGGAAATAACAAAACTTGCAGCGTTTGCGGCAGAAGGGGATATGCAGGTAGAGGCCGAGTTGGCTATCGGGGTTTGGCGGTGATGCGAGGGCTTGCCGGGCCTTGGGCACGTCCTCTTCGTCCCAGAACGAATAAGCCGGGTAATTGGATACGAAGACGCTGCCGACTTCGGTTTCGTCGCGGTTGATGCGGGTGGTCGCCGGGTCGGCACCGGGTGTTGTGGTTGGTTCGCTCATTGTCTTATTGCCTTTTGGCCGAAACAGTAGAGTACGCCGTCAGTGGCGCCGATGACGAGGCGGCCGGCAGCAACGGCGGGTGAAGCAGTTATGGGGGCGCCGGTTTCAAAGCGCCAGACCTCTGTGCCCGATTTAAGTTCGAGCGCAATCAGCGCGCCGGCGCCGAAATAGACCCGGTCGCCGGCGATGACCGGTGACGAGTCGACGCGACTACCGGCCGGATAGGTCCATAGCGCCTGCCCGGTTTCCGGATCGAGCGCGTGTACGAGCTTGTCGCGTCCGCCGATGATTACCGCGTCGTTCGTCGCGGCGGGCGACGCGTAGAACGGAAATTTTCGCACCGGGTGCTGGTAGCGCCAGAGGACTTCCCCAGCGACTAGGTCAATGCCGAGTACTTCGTTGCCGAAGGTGCCGACATAGGCCCGCCCCGCGTGTACGGCGGCGCTGCCGGCCACATAGGTACCCATGGCGAGTTGTTGGCGTTCGCTGCCGTCGTTTAGGTCTAGTAGGCGCAAGACACCATCGCATCCAGCTACCGCCACATTTTTTTCGTAGAGCACCGGCGTGCTGTGAATATATCCGTCGGTGGCGATTTTCCAAGTCTGTGCCCCAGTCGCCGCGTTGAGGCAGTAGAGATGTTGGTCGTAAGAGCCGAAATAGAGGTGCCCTTGTGCGCGATTAGCCGAGGAGGTGATGCCCGCTTCGGCGGCGAAGGTCCAGCGCGGCTGGCCGGTCTGTCGGTCGACGGCGTGGAAGGTGCCGTGCTCGTCACCGAAGTAGACGGTGCTGTCGTCGACGGTGGGTGACGATTTGATCTCACCGTCGGCTTGGTATTGCCATTTTAATGAGCCAGTGATGAGATCGAGGGCGTAGAGTTGGCCGTCGAGAGAGCCTACATAGACGGTGTTCTCGTGAATGGCGGCGGTGGACTCTATGGCGTCTTGCGCGGTGTAGGTCCAGAGGAGATGGAGATTGTCGGGCAGGGCGGTTGCGGCTACGCCCGTCAGTTGCGGATTGCCGCGGAAGGTGTTCCAGGTGTCGGCGTAGGCGGTGGCGGTGATAAACAGGAATACGGAGAAGTATAAGTGGATGCACTGCACGTCGGTTCAGCCCGCCATGCGTTGCAGGGCTCGCTGCTGGTAGAGAAAATCGAAGAGATTGCCCTCGTGCGGCTGGTCCCAGGACAGCTTGTTGGTGGGGATCGGGCCGAGGTTGAGGCGTTCGACATGCGGCGAGGCTAATAACTGCTGGATCAGTTGTTCATCTTCGGTGAGCGCGGTGGCGACTAGCGTGGGGCCGATGCGCTCGACCAGCGCTTGCTGTGGGGTTTCGACGACAGCGGCGAAGGGAAAGAGATACTCGCCATTGGCCAAGGGGTGTTCGTAGTTGTCGACGTGAATCAATGTTGGATTGAGAAAGGTGCCGCCGCCGGCTTCGGCTACGCGTTCGTTTTTGCCCCTGGCCATGTCCTGGGCTGCATTGCCCATTTGCGCGTCGATCAACGCCGAAAGCTTGTGCGGCATCTCGGGATTGGCGAAGGCGGCGAGTTGTGCTTCCGGGTCGTCGAGCGGGCGGGCGTGGATTTGGCTCAAGCGTTCGCCGAGGGCCTCGGCAATTTCGCGCGCGTGCGCGGGAACCCAAATACCAGAGGCGTTTATGCAGGACCGGCCGCCATTGGCGACGATCGAAGTGACCATCAGGTCCAGGTATTGTTCCCAGTGGTCTATTTTATCGGCACCTATAATTATTTTACTGCGGCCCGGCCCGTGGATTTGCACGCCGGGGTCTTGTAACCAGGGTTCGACGGTGGCGCCGCCGCCAAAGAGCAATGAGCGGCCGCTGCGCAGCAGAATCTCGGCGCTGCCGCCGTGGTCAGTCGGATAGAAGCTCAGCGCCTGTGGCGGGCAGCCTGCGGCGATTAGGGCTTGTGCGATGCGGTAGGGTGTCCAGGGCTCTTCGCGGCCGGGTTTGAGGACCAGGGGGGTTTTGAGCGGAATCGCGGGCAGCCATAGCGAGTGCACGCCGGGCGAGTTGCTGGGCAGGATACAGCCCAACGCGCGGGCGAGCGATACATAGCTCAGTGGGCGACCGTCCTGGATGTTTTGGCCCGTATCGAGGACGGCTAGATCCAGACCGCGGGTAAGGCCGTCGAGCACGGCGGCCATTTCGTCGAAAACCAGGTGGATCTTGGCCATATTGGCACGGGCCAGTGATTGCGGTAGGCCGGTGGTGCCCGAGACCTGCACGATATAGTCGTCGGGGGTCTGAGTGCCGTCGCCCAAGGGCAATTCTGCAGTGGAGAACAGTTCGGCGGCTTTTTTACAAATGATCAATAGTTCGGCGACCGAATGCGCTTGCAGTGCCTCGCGGTTTTTCCCCATCGCCAGCAAGTCGCGGGCGATTAGGCCGCGATTGGCTTGGCTAACATTGACGAGTGGTTCGCCGGTGGCGATATGCAATACTTCGACGGTGTCGAGGCTGGTATAGGGCTGGCCGGCGCGCAATAGCGGTAAATTGATCATCTGTATTTCCTAATAGACGCCGACAACCACAGATTCGTTCATCTGGGTTAGCAGGCGTAGGTTCTCGACCCCGTCCCAAGGATAGTGTTCGATGGCTTCGGCGCGTTCGGCTTCGTCGCGCTCTAAGAAACGCGGCATGAAAAATTCTTTGGTTAGGGTTGTGAGCATGACGCGGCCGGTTTCGCCGTAGTCGACTTTGCGTGTGGGATCGTCTGGATCGACCAGTTCGATCACTGCGCGCGGCTGCGGTGGATAATAGATGATGGCGTAGTCGTCGACCGGGTCGAAGGGTTTGCAGCAGGCGAGGCCCATCAGCGTATTGCCGTAGGTCGGGATGAAGTCGATGCCGGGCACCAGCTCCTCGCGGGCGAAACGGTGGAATTGGGCGTTCATCTCGGTGCCGCCGCAAAAGATGCCTTTTATGCCTAACTGCGGCAGCGAGACTTTTTCTGAGAGCGCTTCGAGCAGTTTGGGTGTGGTGAAGACACATTGTACGTTTTCGTGGGCCTTGAGCACCTTGAGGGCTTGGTCGACGACATGGGCTTTATAGGCTTCCATCTCGCGCATCTTGCCGTCGCGAATCAACCGGTTGACCCAACGCGGGTCGAGATCGACCATAAAACATATGCCACCGCGCAATTGCGCCAGGTGTTCGACGGCCAGACGCAGCCGGCGCGGGCCCGAGGGGCCGAGCATCAGCCAGTCGGCGCCCTTGGGAAAACCTTCTTCAGAGAGGCTTTCGCTATAGAGCGCATAGTCGGTCTGGAAGTCGCGCACGTTGATGCGGTATTTAGGCAGGCCGGTCGAACCGCCGGTCTCGAAGACGTAAATGGGGTCGTTGGCGTAGGCTTTGGGTACCCACTGGCGTACCGGGCCGCCGCGCAGCCATTCGTCTTCGAAGTGGCCTAAGAGGGCTAGGTCGTCGTACGAATGGATTTTTTCGCACGGGTCGAAGTCGAGTTTTTTTGCGTAGTCGAGCCAGAAAGGGCAGCCCGTCTCGGGGTCGAAATGCCATTGCACGATCTCGCGCACATGCGCGTCGAGCTCGCTGCTGGCGTTGTCGAGTTTGTCTTGCGCGACGCTCATTTGCCTGCGGCCTCGATGGCGAAGAGCGTATTGCGCGAGGCGATGTAGATGATGCCATCTCGTGCGACGGGAGTCGTATAGACCGCGCTGCCGAGATTCGTCTCGTGCAGGACTTCAAGTGTTTTGCCGGCCTTGAGCACGTCGACGTCGCCGTCCTCGTCGCCGATATAGACCTTGCCGTCGGCAACAAAGGGCGAACCCCAGATCGCGGCGAAGGTGTCGTGCGTCCAGTGGTGTTCGCCGGTTTTGGCGTCGAGGCAGTAGACGAAGCCGCTCAAGTCCGCCGCGTAAAGCAAACCGTCGTCGATGGAGACGGTAGAGACGGTGCGTTTGTAGTTCTCGTCGCCGAAATGCCAGAGCGCGCCGGTCTCAGTGATATCGCCGGTGCCGCTGGCGTCAATGGCCCACAGGTGGCCGTCGCCCTCGCCGTGCTCGGGGTCCTGGCCGACGGCGATATAGACCACGCCGTTGTGGAAGACGGGGGTCGAGACGAGGTTGTTGCGGGTGCCGCGGCCGCCAAGTTCCCAGACCGCGTCCTTGGGGTTGCAGTCAAATTTCCATATCAGCGCGCCGGTTTTCGGCTCCAGCGAGTAGAGCCAACCGTCGCCGCCGGGAAAGATGACCTGTTTGCGGCCGCCGGCCTCGCCATAGGCCGGGTTGGCCCACTGGCCGTGCAGGATATGGTCGCCGGGTAGAGCGCTGTCCCAGACGAGTTCGCCGGAAGCGAGGTCGAAGGCGACGAAGCTGGGGGCAAAAGGCGCAGGGATATGCACGTGGCCTTCGTCGACGCCATTACTGGTCAGCGCGAAAAGCAATCCATCGATGCCCAATGGCGAGCTGGTGGCGAGGTTGTGCGGGAAGACGTCGAGCTCGGCGATCATGTCGTATTTCCAGATCAGGTCGCCATCGATCTTTTCGCTGTCGGTCTCGCTGGTTATGGGGCCGTCGTTTTCGCCATCGAGAAAACCCTCGGTGTCCAGGCAGACGACTTCGGCGCGGTTGGAAATATAATAGAGGCGATCGTCTTCGACATAGGGCGTCGAGCAGACGCCTTGTTGCGGCCAGTCGTTGACGCGGCCGGCGGGCAGCTTGGGATGCGCGATCTGCCAGAGGAAGGCGCCGTCGGACAGGTTAAAGGCCATCATCACGCCGCGGTCGCCCTTGTGTTTGGGGTTGCGCTCGGATTGGTTGTTGGTGCCGACGAAAATTTTATTGCCGACGACCAGCGGGCCTCCATAGGTTTGCGAGCCGAGCGGGACCTGCCATTTAATATTGGCGCCGGTTTCGGTATCCCAGCTTGTGGGCAAGTTCTTTTCCGCAGAGACCTGGTTGCGCGACGGCGAGCCGCCCCACATGTTGGTCTCGGCGTGGATAGGTACGCTCATTGCGGTGAGCAGGGCGACGGCTAGGCCGGCGCTGCATATTAATTCTTTCATTACCAGACCTTCAGGTTGTCGTAGTAGATTTCGGCGGGAGAATAGCCGTAGAGCCCCGGGCTGCCCGTTCGGTTGGGTAAGGGGTCTTCGGCTTCGATGCTCCACTCGGCGGGCTCTGCTTCGTCGCGCGGCCAGACTTTACCGCGGATGATGGCTTTATCACCTTCGATTTGCACGTCCATCTTCATAGTGTACCAGGTGCCCGTTTCCCAGGTGAAGGGCACGGTCTTGGCCATGCGCAACTCGGCGGCCCAGGTGCGGATCTGCAATTGTTGGTGATAGCCCATCATATCGAGCGTGTAGCGATTGGCGATAAGGCCCATATCGGGCACGGCGCGGCGTTTTTTGTTGCCTAGCAGATCGGTCTGGATGGTGTAACCGGTCATGTTGGGCGTGCCGAAGTAGGTGTTGGCGCGGTGCAGGCCGCGGGCGGCGGGCGGTTTGACGAGGACTTTGTTGCCGTCTGCGAGCGCGCGAATTTTGAACTTGCTGCCGGTGCCGACCCAGATCGGCGACTTGTCGGCGGCAAAACCTTCGAAGTCTTCGCTGTATTCGGCTGGCGGCAATACGGCGATGCGAGCTTCGGCGGTCAGGTCGCCTGCAGTGGCGGTGAGTGTACCGCCGCCTTGCTTGTCGGCTAGGGCGATTTTGTTGCCGTTGAGTTTGCCTACGGGGCCGGCGAGTGTCCACTCGGCGTCGATGGGACCGATGAGCCGGCCCTGCGCGTCGAATGCCCGAACACTGAATTCGACCTCGCCGCCGGGCTGGGTGACGATCTCGCCGGGAATGATTTGTAAGTGTGTCGCCGCGGCATTCTTAGGCGCTTTGCTGCGCGGGTAATCGGTTTTGCTCTTTTTGACCTTGAATCTGGCTTTTTTGTTGCCGAGGGCAAAGATGCCGGCTTCGGTGGAGATATATACACGGCCATAGGCGACGGCGGGCGCACCGTAAAATTCGGCTGCGCGTCCTTCGGGCATGGGGATTACATCGCTGTCTATGGTCTCGGCTGATTTGTCGCCGGGGGCGATAATCGTGAAGCGGCCGTTGACTTCGGGCGCGTAGAGTCGGCCGTCGGCGAAGACCGGCGAGCCCTTGCCAACGGTGCCGATATTGTGGATCCAATGCGGTGTGCCGTCCGTGGCGTTGAGCGCGTGCATATTGGCCGAGTTGTCGACGATATAGAGCCGACCGTCGTGTAATACCGGGCTGGTATAACCGGCGAATACGCCGTCGTAGCGCCAGACCTCGTGTGTTGCCGTGACATCTCCGGTGCCGGTGGCGTCGATGCAGACGACGCGGCCGAGCGCGGTATTGTCGAGGTTTTCCTCGCTGTGTGCGGCGTAGACCTTGTTGTTGCCGACGACGACTGAGGAGTTGATGCCGCGACGACTGAGTGCAAAGCCCCAGATCTTTTCGCCGGTGCGGACCTTCATCGCGTAGACCGAGCCGTCGGCGTTACCGCCGATCAGCATGCGCACGCCGCCGATCTCGGTGACGACGGGTACCGAGTAGGTCGTGTCGAGCGGTTTTCCGCCGGGCGTCGAGATCCAGACGACGGCGCCGGTGCGTTTGTTGAAGGCGAAGTAACGGTGGCGACCGGGCGTGTGGCTACCCCAGTTGGAACTGAGATAGCTGATGATGACCAAGTCCTCGTCGACGACGGGTGTATGTACGCGGCCGCCATAGCCGGAGATGCGGCCGAATTCCTCGGTCAGCGAGCGCGACCAGACCACTTCGCCGTCGCGGTCGAAACAGAGAAAAAGCCCGCCGACACCGTGCGCGTAGATATAGCCGGTCTCGGGGTCGCCGGTCAGGCTGGCCCAGCCGACGCGGTTAAAGGGGATCGTGGTATGGAATATATTATAGGCGTGCTCCCAGATCTTTTCGCCGTTTTCCGCGTCAAAGGCCGCGACGATGCCCTCTTGGCCGATGCCCTCGCCGCGGCGGCCGATAACAAAGACCCGGCCATTGAGCACGATGGGGGTCGAGCGGCCGATAAAGTTGGCATGCCAGATCAGGTTGTCGCCTTCGGTGGACCATTCGGTGATAAGGTCACTCTCGCTGGAGACGCCGTTTTGCGAAGGACCGCGCCACGAGGGCCAGTCGGCTGCCTGGGCGGTGCCGGAGCATAAGAGAAGGCCGAAGAGGACGAATGGGATCAACATGCATTGCTTATACACGGCTAGCCTGCCTTGGGATAGGGCGAAAATCGAACGTGCGCGTTTTTTGATAAATACCAATAGATATACTTAGTATAGGTGATACTTGTCAATTGGGGGCGGAGTGTTGATCGAGGGCTTTTTGCACGTCTTTTTCTTCGATCGCTGGATCTATGACCTAGAGCATAGTAGCAGTTCACTATCATCGGGCGGGTGGGGTGCTGGCGACTGGGCGGATAACGCGGCCGATCTCGTTGTTGTTGAGCTTGACCAGGCTGCCGAGCGGGAACATCGAGACGATATCGACCAGTACCTTGACCAAGTGCTGGTCAAAGACGGCTTGTCTCTTGGTCTGCAATTCCTTTAACGCTGCGTAGGCGAGGCACTGGCTCAGCCGATCGCGATCGAGGATGTCATCGCCTATTTGCGGCGGCCAGGTCCTTGAGATGTTGGCGGCCCATGCCTTTGAGGCCGACGGCGGCGGCGCACAAGGTGGTCACTTATCTTTGCCTTCTGCCATCAGCCGCTGTTTAAGTTGGGTTTGGCTCTCGTAGATCGAGCCGCCTAGTCCTGGACGCACAACTTCTGGCATCGGTACCTCAGGGACGTCGGTCCAGCGGGGTTTAGTCGGTGGCTCGCCGCGCAGCATAGAGGAGTTGAAGATTGCGAAATCTTGGATGGGCAATTCCCTGAGCCGCCAGGAGTCGGCGGCGGCGTATTGTTCGAGGTAGAGACGGCGGGAGCGTTCGGGGTTTATATTAGGGCGGGAGGCGTGCAGAGTACGGCAATGGTGGATCGAGATGTCGCCGGCTTTGAGTTCGATGGGCACTACGAGGCTGGGGTCGAAATCTGGATCACTGACGGCGCCGACGAAGACATCGTCCTGGTGATGGCTGTAGATGGGGCCACGGTGCGAGCCGGGCACGACGAGCAGGCAGCCGTTATCCTCGTCCATGTCATCCAATGGCACGCCGACAACGAGAATATCGTCGTTGGTGCGCGGGGTAAAGGCGTAGTCCTGGTGCCATTCGACCGCACTGCCGAAACCCGCACTTTTCATATTGAGCTTGCTGCCGAAATGGCGGATACCCGGGCCGATGAGTTGTTCGAGTATGTCGAGCACGTTGTCGTCGCGGAAGGTCTTATCAAAGGTCGGATGATGCCGTTCGGGGTTTTTGAGCCGGCGTAGCCGCGGCTCCTCGGCGCTGTGCTCTGGTTCGAGATCAAAGAGGTCGGTGTGTTCGGTGGTTTTTCGCGATTTTTCGAGGAATTCGTCGGATACCTGGCGCAGTGCGGCGATTTGTTCCTGGGGGATAATGTCATTAACTGTGATATAGCCGTCTCGGTGGTAGGCATCGACTTGCTCTTGGTTCAGCATGGGGGCTCTCGTTGGTTGAAGTTTGACAGTTTGTGCAATAGGCCATATGTAATATATGAATTCGCTAGGACGAATGCCTGTTAGTTTATCTTCCGTTACGACGAAAGAGCCTTCTTGTTATATTTTCTCGCCGTTGTATTTCCGCCCGCCGCCATCTTGATGCGCGGCAGGATTTTCCAAGCCTGGTTCAGCGCGGCTTTGTGGGCAATAGCTCTCGTATCAATTTTGGTCGACCTGGGCATTTACGCCGGGCCACTGTGTATAGGGCACGGTCTCTTTGTGGTCTACTATTATAAAGAGGATCACCGCTAGAAGCAGGAGCCCGGCGGGCAAGCATCGTAGGCTGCGCGTTCATGTGCGCCGGAATGGACCAGTCTCTCCGCTGTGTTGGGCATACTGGCAAAAGTGTTTCGGTAACGAGGTCTCCGAGTACATTGCCAGTATTGCGATAGAATTCTGCGCGCTGCTGCCGGCGGGCTCCCTAGGTTCAATCAATCGCTTAAGATGCTGCGGGGCCTTCGAGTCGATTCCGCTATGTGCCCCGAATAACTCTATCCCTTCCTTATAGACTGATCTGGTGGAGTCGATCTCACTTTCCTGCCGATCGGCTTCGCCGATCGCGATCAAGTCCGGTAGCGGATTTTTTCCAGGCATTAAAACTCCACGAGAAATGTACAATTGCATCGTGACGCAACCCCAGGCGATTGAGGATTACGGATAGGCCGATATAGAGCTCGGGGATCGGGTCCGAGTCGGCAAGACGCTTGGCGGCGGTCAAGGATTTTCGGTAAAATCGGTTGGATTTTACGGGAGTATCAGCGTAAGATTGAGCATCCCTGCGAAACCCATATGGTGTCTTCTATTGTGGTTGCCTGCAAGAAATAAAAAATCGAACGTATTGCTTAGCTTGTATTGGTCTAGGGGTATTGTACTCCTTGATGCCTCGTCAAGCGGCTCGTAGGATCAGCAAGAGAGTAGCCGAGGCTGGTTGGTGAACCGGATTATGTGGTCAAAGAACAGGAGTTGGGTTATGCAAAATAACCGCGCCGGCTGGGCGCAAATAGATATCACGCCGCCCTTGGGGCTGCCGATGGGCGGTCGCGGATCACGGTTTACCCCGGGTGCCGCCGTATTGGATCCACTTTTGGCGCAGGCGTTGGTGCTCGAAGACGAGACTGGGCGGCGGATGTTGTGGGTCTCGATGGATATGATCGGCATGTCGTATCATGCGACGGCCGAGTTTCGCTACGAGTTGATGGCGGCGACGGGCATTCCCTTTGATGCCATCGTGATAAACGCTTCGCACACGCACAGTGGCCCGATGACTGGGTTTGAGGGCTATGCGACGTTGCAGCCGAAACCCGAACAAATGCAAGTTTATGAAACGGGTCTGATCGCCAAGACGGTACGTATGGCGCACGAGGCGATCGCGCGGTTGGCACCGGCGAAGGTGAGCGTACATCGCGGGCTATCGGACATCGGCATCAATCGCCGGCGGCGCGACCCGGCGGGACAGATGGGCATGGGGCCGGATCCGGCGGGCTTTTACAATAGGGATTTATGGCTACTGGATGTTGTGGCGGGTGATGCGCGTTCGATCATCTTTTCGTATGGGTGCCATCCAGTATTGGTCTACGGTTATGCCTACGACAGTATTTCGGCGGATTGGCCGGGCGTATGCCGCAATCGTTTGCAAGAAGCGCTCGGCCGCAATGTACAGGCACAGTTTATCCAGGGCTTGGCCGGCAATGTGCGCCCGCGTCAGGTGGCGGATCTGGATCAGGGCATTTTCCGCAAACCGACTACGGCCCAAGACCATATGGCGGCAGGAGCGCAATTGGCGGATGATGTGTTGTCGGCATTGGGAACTGGTGGCGAGGCGCTCGACCTTGAGTTGGCGGCGGTGGCCGGTTTTGCTTTGGCGCCACGGGACCTCGACAAGGCGCCGCCGTTGGAACATTGGCAGGAGTTGGCAGCGAGTGGCGATGAACTCAACCGCAATGTCGGGGCGTATTGGGTTGAGCGCATTGTATCTGGTTTGCCGCCAATGCCCGTAGTGCCTTGGAGTATCGGTCTGATGCGCTTGGCGAAGGGGCACCAGATCGCCTGGATGTCGGGGGAGCCGTTGGCTGAATGGTTGCGTAATTTGCGCGAGTGGCTGGATGATGACGGGCTGGTCGCCTGGGGGTATTGCCAAGACGGGAGGTGTTATATGCCGACGGATGAAATTATACCCGAAGGCGGCTATGAGGTCGGGCCGTCGAATACGTATAACAAAAGCGGGCCGACGCCCTTTGCAGTGGGCATCAATAAAGCGGCAAGGGAAGCTTTTCTGAAACTAGCCGAGCAAATAAAGATCTCTTAGGTCTGCTCACGAGTAAAATAACTGACTACGGCAAAGGTCAGCACATTAAAACACAAACCCCAAGCTCCAGTGTCGATCATCGTCTTCATACTGCCGAGCACGTCTTTTAGCGCTTCGCCGGCGAGCATGGGGAAGAAGGGGCTGAGGAAAAAGATGGTCGTCACGCCGACGCACAAGCCTGCGATCGCGCCCTGTCGCGTGCCCCGGCGCAGATAGAGCATGTCGACGGTCAGTGGCAATAATTGCGTGGAGAAGGCGATGGCCAACAGACCGAGCACGACGATCATGCCGAGCGGATTGCTCTCGGAGCGGCGGGCTAATATCACTAAAAAGAGTGCCAAGCATGTGACGGCGGTGATGATCAAACGGCCGACCCAGTTTTTTTCGCGCTGCGAGGCTTGTGGGCGGATAAACTGGTCGTAGATATCGTGGGTGAGCAGCGCGCTAAGCGCGTGCAGATTCGAGTCAGCGGTGCTCATGGCCGCGGCCATAATGGCGACCAGGATCAATGCGGCCAATACGGCACCTAAAGACCCGAGCAATTCGGGCAGGTGGTTTTTCAAGACCACGACTAAAATCTGGTCGAATTCTCCGGCGGTCTGCCCGACGCTTGGGTGTGGCAGGATTTTCCCCGCGGTGTCGATGAGATAGGCGCCGGTGCCATCGGTCAGCGGATAGAGCACCTGGCCGCCGAGGCCGACCAACATAACTCCGAAAAAGAAGCAGAGCGTCAATACGGCGGCGAAGATCAGCGCACTGCGGCGCAATACCTCGCTCGAACGGGCGGCGTAGAAACGCATCCACTGTGCGGGTTGGATCATCGAGCCCAATGAGGCGAAGAGCGAGGCGGTAAAAAGGATCTCCGGGGTCCAGCGGCCGGAGGTGCCCGGCGCCGATAGCGAGCGAGTCGGTAGTTTGGCTACCTCGGCAAAAAAGTTCACCGGGCCACCTAAGACCCAGACGGCGGTGATGCCGGCCAATAACATGCCGCCGACCAGCAAGCCTCCTTGCACAACGTCGGTCCAGGCGACCGAGCGCATGCCGCCGGTCATGATATAGAGCATCGTCACCAACGCCAAAAGACCGGCGCCGATTTCAAAGGCGTCGGTGCCTGGAAAGAGTTGTTGCGATAGGATGCCGCCGGCTTGGATCTGCATTACGACATAGGGTACGGCGTAGAGCAAGCCGACGAAGGCGACCAATAATCGCAGGCCGACGCGGCTTTGGTAGTGGGCGGAGATCATGTCGGCGGGGGTGATATAGCCGTGTTGGCGACCGATTTTGCGGATGCGATCGCCAAGCAGGTAGATGGCGACGCCGGCGACGGGCACGTTGAGGCTGAATAGGGCGAAGACTACGCCGTCGCGGTAGACCATGCCGGGCGCGCCGAGCAGGGCGAAGGAGCTGAAGAAGGTGGCCATGATGGTCAGGGCCGAGACGACCCAACCCTGCGAGCGGCCGGCCAGATAATAATCCTCTTCACTCTCGCCCTGGCGTCGGCGATACCCCTGGATGCCGAAGAACAGCAGCAGCAGCAGATAGAGGCCGAGCACGATATAGGGCGTTGAACCAAGTCCGGTAGTCTCAGGCATCTTCGCCTCCCCGCCATAGGTATTTATAAGCGTAGAGAATCACGGCGAATTGCACCACATACCAGAATAGCCCCCAGACGTATATGACCGGCAGGCCGAACGCGAGGAAGTCGGCGTCGGGGTCGAGCGGGTCGGGGTTGATTAGGTGCAGGCCAGGCCCTGCGCCCATAAAGGTTGCGAGCAGAAAAAGGAAAATGAGCAGGTTACGGGTGTTGTTCATAATGGCTCTATTGTTTTGGGCAGCGGCTGTCCGGCCAATTGCATGAGTTGCGCTACAAAGCGGTAGGTGATGCCCCAGAGTAGGGGTCTGTTCGGCCCCAACAAGTCGATCGCGGGCACGCGGCGCGGAAAACCGCGATTGGCGAAAGTGTGATTAAGCTGTCGGGTCGGATCGGTCAGGTCGCTGAAGGATTGCCAAAAAGCGGCGGCGACTTCATGATTCAGTTGCAATGAGTGTGTCTTTTCGATTTGGTAAACAAAGGCCGCGACTTCGATGCCCAAGGTCTGGGTAATGAGATCATCCAGTCGGCCCAGGTAATGGTCCGGTTGCAGATCGAGGCCAATTTCTTCGCGTGTCTCTCGTTCGGCGGCTTCGCGCAGATCGGCGTCACTCGTTTCAACTCGACCGCCGGGAAAGGCGATATCTCCGGACCAAGGGTCGCCCTTTACGTGGGCACGCTCGATAAAGAGCACCTGCGGGCTTTCGCCTTCCTGCAAGATCGCGGCGACGGCGCTGCCTGGGGTGTCGCCGATGACCGGAGTGCGCGTGGCGAGTGCGCGATGGATGTGGTTGAGGGGGTTCACTGGGTGAAAAGGCCGAAGGCATTGCGGAGGGTTGAGCCGTCGGCTGAGTAGAGTTTGGTATAACTGCAGCGACTACAGGTCACCGTGCTGAACTTGCGATTTTGCATGTCGAATATTTTGCCGATATCGGATCTGCGGTGGTGGCATTGGGTAGATTCGAAGTTCGAGATGTCCACGGGATGCCTCCTATCGGGCGGGTCACCGGCATTGTTTTTTTGCTGCGCAGGTGGCTGAGCACGTTGTGCGCATACAGTGTACGGTATGCTCTAAAGAGCGGCAAGAGAGTTTTGCACACTACTGTACTGAGGTAGAATTAGAATGACGACACGATGAAATTGGGCACCTTTCATTTGATGATCCGCCCCGATGGGGCGACCAGTCGACCGCAGGTCGGCAATGGCTTGTGGGTGACCTTCCTATCCGATCTGGATGGATCTAACCTGCAGTTCCAACGCCCGATGGGCGCGGCGGCGGGCAGCAAGTTGTCCGAGGTATAATAATATGGCGCGCGAACCTGATACCGTCGCCAAGACGAGCGCGCCGGTTACCGTCGAGTCGTTGGTGTTCGAGTAAATGCACATTAGCCATTATTTCGTAGGAGTCGGGTGGTGTGGGTGTGGGTTGTACAAGCGGTGTCGGCCATGCGCGCAAGGTTTTTGCCGGGATAGGGCGCTCAGTGGCGACCAGCAGCAGGAATACGGCGGCCGCGCCCAATAGTGTCTGGTAGACCGGGACGCGAATCTGTGCCAGTCGCAGCAGGGGACGGCCGATGGCGAGTCGGCGGTGAAGTGGGGTCTGCACCGCGGGGCCCGGGGCGCTGGTTGCCGATCTTGCGGCAGAGTTTTTTGTTGCTCAGCTCTTCGAGCTTGGGGCGAAAGAGCCGCCTGGCTTTAGGGGGCGGCCTCGTTTAAACCCAGGGCGTTGCGCAGGATCTCGCGGGCGATAACCATTTTCTCTTCCTCGCCGTAGCGACTGAGATAGGCCTCGATCAGTCGCAAACCCTCCTCGCTTTGGTTTAGCGCTTGCAGGCTGGCGGCTAGGCCGTAGTGGCCGTCGGGGTGTTGCGGGTCGAGACGGATGGCTTCGCGGTAGAGGCCGGAAGCCCGTTCTGGGTCGCGATAGCGCTCGTGGACCAGATCGGCGACGGTCACTAGGTTTTCGTAATTCGCTCCTGGATCGTTGCCGATTTCTTTGATCAGCATACGACCGGCTTTTTCCATATGGATCGCGGCCAGCTTCGGTTGTTCGAGTCGCTCGAATCGTTGCGCGGTCAGATAGATCGTATGCCAGCGGAGTGGCAGACGATCTTCCCCCCATTCGGTGAGCCGCAGCAGGTCCACCCCGTTTTTTTTGCCCTCGTAGTATCCGGCTAATTGCGCGAAAATGGCGCGGTAATTGCCAAGCAGACGGGTGGTGTTTTCATCTTTGTAGACCGTTGAATCGAGCAGCGCGCGAACTTGGAAGGTGTTATAGAGCAAATCCTCAATGCGCTGTTCTTCGACCGGCGGGTTCTTTTCGCGTCTGAGCGTGACGACCATGCCGGCCGTGGCAAGATGGGCGTCGACGCCGGTGCGATTACTCACCGGCACGGTAAGGGCGAAGTGGATGGGTTTTTCCCAGTTGTTCCACTCGGCGATTTTCAACACCATCTCGTCCTGTACGCGCAGGACATTGTGGCCGGAATAATCGTGCACTTCGAATTCCATTCCAGCGACCGAAACCATCTTTGGCTCGGGCCAATAGCGCCGATAGATATCGGTGTCTTCACTGTCGGTAAGCACTGAATCGATAAAGGTGTCGTCGTAGCGGATGTCTATTTTTGGCTCGCGATCACGCAGTTGTTTGATATACCAGTTGGTGTTCAATAAACTGAGGTTAACCACGCGGACGTCCTTGCGGATGTCCTCGACCTCCTGCAGAAACCACAGCGGGAAAGTGTCGTTGTCGCCATTGGTATAGAGGATGGAGTTTTCTTCGCAGCTTTGCAGTAGATTGTAGGCGTAATCGTAGGCGATATAGTTGCCGGTGCGGTCTTCGATATGGTAGAGCTTGGCGAAAGTGCCAGCCGGTAGGAGTAGCCCAAAGAGCGCGAGCCCGACCACTAGCCAAGAGCTGAGCTGCGCGAGTTTTTCTCGTATTGCTTCGATGATAGCAACCCAGCCGAGGCCGATCCACAACGAAAAAGCCAGATACATCCCGCCGAAGACATAGTGGCGCTCCCTCGGCTGGGGGTCCGGCATATTCAAATACATCGACAAACCGAATCCCATAATCAGAAACATCGCGAAAATGGCGGCGAAACGGCGCCAGTCGCGCTGTGCGTGCCAGAAGAAGCCCCATAGACCCAAGCCATAGGGTATCAGCGAGATGAGAATTGGCTGGGGGATGTCGCCGGTGGCCTTGCGGAAGGTGACGGTGTGTTCCAGCAGCGGGAAGGGAAACTGCTGGAAGAAATACTTCATCTGCTGGTCCCAAAACTGGTAGGCACGGTCGGCGCGGGCGTTGAGCATGGTGGTGAGCATGCTGTCGGTGCCGTATTGCTCGCGGTTGATAAAGGCCATAAAGGCTTTGAAGGTTTCCGGGTCGTTCTCGTCGATGACCGGGTTGAGCCCCGAGCGGATATACAATGCCGCGTAGGTCGAATAGCCCAAGGCGAACAGCCCGACCACGCCCAATAGCAGGTAAAAGAGTCGCCGGTCCTGGCCGTAGAGATAGTAGAGCAGGCCCAATAGGCCCAGGCCCATCACGGCATTAGAGGGTGTGCCCGGCCCCAAAACGAGAATGGCGACAAAGCCGATGATGCCGAGGCCGAGCAATTGCACGATGAGTCGCTGCAGGCGGCTGTCGGAAAACCAGGCGAGGATCAATAGTGAGGGGATGGTCAACAGACATAACATATGCAAGCCGCCGCCGAGACCGAAGAGATAGGCGATGGCAAAGAGCCAGCGGTCGTTTTCTTGACCGTGGCCGGTGCCTTCCCAATAGACGATCAGCCACAGCCCGAGACAGGTAAACAGGCTCGAGTAGCCGTAGACCTCGGCTTCGGAGGCGTTGTACCACTGGGTATAAGAAAAGGCGAGAGTCAGCGCGGCGACGGCGGCTCCGGCGATCACGCCGATATCGCGATGATCACCAAAGGCCTTGAGCGACTGACCGCCGAGGGCTCTGCGCCCGAGCGCGGCGGTGGTCAAGTAGACGCACCATATGGCGAGGGCTGAAGAGAGCGCCGACATGAAATTGATGCGGGCGGCGACTTCGCCAAAGGGAAAAAGCGTGAAGACCCGACCGATGAGCACGTAGAGCGGTGCGCCGGGCGGGTGCGGTACGCTCATGGTGTAGGCGGTGGCAATGAATTCGCCGCAGTCCCAGAAGGAGACCGTCGGCGCCATCGTCTTGACGTAGACGCCAAGTGTTAGGAAGAAGACGGCGAGGCCGACCCAGTGGTGTATTTTTTGTGAGTTAAGCATAGTCTTGCGGTATAAGGCCTGGTTTTATGGCTGTGGCTGCGTGTGGACGGGCTATCCGAGGGCACCCCCTTCGCTCATACACGCATCGCTACGCGCTACGCGCCCTCCGGGAACTCGCCCGGCTCTTGTCGGACTCCGAGGGTTGTTGCCTTATTTTTCTATTCAAAATTCGGCAACAACAAGCTGCTACGAGGATATCCTCGAGTAGCCCTTCGGTATTTCAATGAGTTCCTATGGTGAAAATGAGACCATCTAATTTAAGGAATATAATGAATAGGGCAAAGGACTGAGGGGTGTAAGTAGATGGTCAGGTTGTTTTTAGCGCGAGAAGAGGCAATGAGTTTTATGCATTCTTCGTTCGTACATAGGAGTACACACGGCAGGCGGAGATGGGTTCATTTTATCCATTAGGTTCTTACATCCGCCTGCTTGCAGCACCAATTAGCGAGTAGCGGGTTGGCGGCCTGCCCATTGGCGCGGGTAGTTCATTTGCATGGGCTGAGTGCTTAACCGGTTGCCAACTCTGCGGTACCCCAGGTGCTCGGGTCCGAGTTGACGCCCATATCGGAGATCGACGACCACGACTGGGTCCCGTGTTGCGAGTCGTGCAACAGGTAAGTGAAACCGACCCGGCTGAATTCACGCGGGGCGAAGCCGTTGAGGCCGCTGGCGGGCAGTTTAATTTCGAGCGTATAGCTTTTTTTGAGTCGCTTGATACCTGTTTTAATTGAGTCTTCAGGGCAGGGGGGGGACTGCTCGCGCGCGTCGTCGATGGCGATCTGGCGGCCGATGGGTTTTTTGCCCCCCTTGCCGGTGCCGCCGGGCAGAAAGTAGAACCGGTGGCAGAAGCGGTTGGCGCGGTGTTCTTTGACGTCGCGAGTGTCGATGAATAGTTCGAGACAATCCCCTTCGGTAGGCTCGCGAGGATTGATCTTGTAGGTGGTTTTGTTTTTGACCTCGCAGGCGAAGTAGAGGCCGCTGTCGTCCCAGGCCATATGCGCGGTGGCGAAGGATCTCTGGCCGTCGACGGACATCAGGTCGGGGACTTGGGATCCTTCGGCCCAGTCGCGGATATTGCCATTGATCTTGGGCGGCTCCTTGAGCAGCGGAGAGTGGAAAGCGAAATCGAAGAAAGCGCGTTGGGGTAGAAATAGATTGCTCATATTAGCTTGCTTTCTTAGTCGCTTTTTTATCCGCCGCTAATACTTCGGCGAGGATCCGGCCGGTGTGCGACTCTTTGTCTTTGGCGACTTTTTCGGGTGGGCCGGTCACGACAATATCGCCGCCGGCGCCGCCGCCTTCCAAGCCGATGTCGATAAGGTGGTCGGCGGTTTTGATGACGTCCATATTGTGCTCAATGACGACCATGGTATTGCCGGCGTCGACGAGGCGGTGCAATACGGTCAATAGGCGTTCGATGTCGGCGAAGTGCAGCCCGGTGGTCGGTTCGTCAAGGATATAGAGGGTTTGGCCGGTGTCGGGACGGCAGAGTTCGGCGGCGAGCTTGAGGCGTTGCGCCTCGCCGCCGGAGAGTGTGGTCGAGGATTGGCCGAGCGACATATAGCCCAGCCCGACATCGTGCATGACCTGTAGGCGTTTGCGGATGCGGGGGATATTGTCAAAGAGAAGCAAAGAGTCGCGGACCCGCATTTCAAGCACGTCGGCGACCGAATGGTCTTTGAACAGCACCCTGAGCACCTCGGGTGTATAGCGCTTGCCGCGGCAGTTGTCGCACTCGACCCAGACGTCGGGCAGGAAGTGCATCTCGATACAGCGTAGTCCCAGCCCCTCGCAGGTCTCGCAGCGGCCGCCGGGTTTATTGAAGGAGAAGCGGCCGGCGGTAAAACCGCGGATCTTGGATTCGGGCATGTCGGCGTAGAGCTGGCGCATCAGGTCGAAGATGCCCATGACGGTGGCGGGTGTCGAGCGCGGCGATTGGCCGATCGGAGTCTGGTCGATATTGATGACCTTGTCGATGTGCTCGATGCCCTCGATCTCGTCGTGTTCGCCGACAGGGCGAGAAGCGTTGTGCAGTTCGTTGGAGAGTGCGTTGAAGAGCACGTCTTCGACCAACGAAGATTTGCCCGAGCCGGAGACGCCGGTAATGCCGATGAGTTGGCCCAGGGGAAAGATTGCGTCAATATTTTTTAAGTTGTTCTGGCGCGCGCCCTTGACCGTGAGGGTATGGCCGTTGCCTTTGCGGCGGTTTGGCGGGACCGGAATCTGCAATTCGTCACGCAAATAGGCGCTGGTGTACGATCGGGGGGCCTTGCCTAGTTTTTTCGGGGGGCCAGTGGCGACGAGTTCGCCGCCTTCGCTGCCGGCGCCCGGGCCTAAGTCGATGATGTGGTCGGCTTCTTCGAGGGTTTCGCGGTCGTGCTCGACGAGTACGACCGTATTGCCGAGGTCTTTGAGGTCCTTAAGCGCGTCTAATAGGCGGCGGTTATCACGCGGATGCAGGCCGATGGTCGGTTCGTCGAGCAGGTAGAGCACGCCCGTGAGACCGGAGCCGATCTGCGAGGCGAGGCGGATGCGCTGGGCCTCGCCGCCCGAAAGCGTTGCTGCGCGGCGTTCGAGGTTGATATAACCGAGGCCGACGCGCTCTAAAAAGCCGAGCCGGGTGCGGATCTCCTGCAAGAGCTCGCCGGCTACTTCCTGCTCGCGCTGTTCCAATTGCATCTCGCTAAAGAAGAGCAGGCTTTGTTCGATGGGTATATGGGTGATTTCGACGATGCTTTTGTCGCGTAGGTAGACGACGCGGCTGTCGGTTTTGAGGCGGCTGCCCTCGCATGCGGAACAGGGGACTTCACGCAGGAGCTTTTTGTGGCGCTGGCTGCTGCGTGCGTGCTCGTCGATGGTCGGCAGGACGCCGTTGTAACGGAAAACTAGGCCGTCGTCGAGGGACAATGTTTTGTCGGCGGCGCCGTAGAGCAGGCCGCGCCGGGCCGCGGCGGGCAATTGCGCGTAAGGCGTGTCGAGGTCGAAGCCGAGGGCTTCGCCGGCGGTTTCGAGCAGGCGCGTGAAACCAGCGTCTTCGATCGGGCCCCAAGGGTCGATGGCGCCGTCGCGCACGCTGAGCTGGGGCTGGGAGATGATCAACTCGCGGTCGACGCCTTCGCCGAGTCCCAGCCCCTCGCAGATGCCGCACATGCCCTGTTGGTGGTTAAAAGAGAAGCTCTGCGGCGCGAGCGGGGCGAAGGAGGTGCCGCAGGAGGGACAAGAGTAACGGCGGCTGAGGCGGTCCTCCTGCCCGTCGTCGGGGGAGGTGATGATCATTTCGCCGCTGGAAAGTTCGAGGGCGCGTTCGACCGATTCATTGAGGCGGCCGCGGTCACGTGCGCGTACGGCTAGGCGGTCGACGACCAGTTCGATCTGGTGGCGATGGCGGCGTTCGAGTTGGATCTTGTCACGGATTTCATGGACCTCGCCATCGATGCGGGCGCGCATAAAACCTTCGCTGCGGGCGCGTTCGAGCAAGATTTCGTAGCCCTCGTTTTGGCGCGGTTCGATGGGGGCCAGCACCAGAATGCGGCGGCCTTCGGGCATTTGTAAGATTCGGTCGACCATCTGTTGCGCGGTCTGCGCGCCGACCGGCACCTGGCAGCGCGGGCAGTGTTGCGCGCCGATAGTGGCATAGAGGGCACGTACGTAATCGTAGATTTCGGTGACGGTGCCGACGGTCGAACGCGGGTTTCTACTTGGGGCTTTTTGCTCTATGGCGATGGCGGGCGAGAGGCCGGAGATACGTTCGACCTTGGGCTTTTGCATCTGCTCGAGGAACTGCCGGGCGTAGGCCGAGAGCGATTCGACATAGCGGCGCTGGCCTTCGGCGTAGAGCGTGTCGAAGGCCAAGGAGCTTTTGCCCGAGCCGGAGACGCCCGAGATCACGGTCATTTGGTCGCGGGGAATTTTGACATCGATATTGCGCAAGTTGTGCTGGCGCGCGCCGAGGATTTCGATTTCCTTGATCCAGCCATTGTTTTTACCGCGGTCGTCTTTCTTGGCGGCTTTGTATTTGGCCTTCGTCGGTTGCAGTGTGGCTTTGAGGGCTTGGCCGGTATATGATTTTTCGTTCTCGGCCACCTCTTCGGGCGTGCCGGCGGCGATGATCAGGCCGCCGTCGGCGCCGCCTTCGGGGCCGAGGTCGAGGATGTGGTCGGCGGTTTTGATGACCTCCATATTGTGCTCGATTACGACGACGGTATTGCCCTGGTCTGCGAAGGTATGCAGGATGCGCAGCAGTTTGTCGACATCGGCGAAGTGCAGGCCGGTGGTGGGTTCGTCGAGAATATAAAGGGTGCGGCCGGTGTTCTGGCGGCAGAGCTCCTTGGCCAATTTGATGCGTTGGGCTTCGCCGCCGGAGAGTGTTGGCGCCGGTTGCCCGAGTTTGATATAACCGAGGCCGACGTCGTAGAGGGTCTGCAAGACGCGTTTGATTGGCGGTAGGTTCTCGAAGAAGACGAGCGCTTCCTCTATTTCCATATTGAGTATGTCGGCGATCGATTTGTCTTTGTATTTGACCGTTTGCGTCTCGCGGTTGAAACGGCGGCCCTCGCAGATCTCGCAAGTGACCCAGACATCGGCGAGGAATTCCATTTCGACGAGATTGGCTCCGTTGCCCTCGCAGGCTTCGCAGCGGCCGCCTTTGACGTTAAAGGAGAAGCGGCCGGGTTGGTAGTCGCGCAGCCGGGCTTCGGGCAGTTTGGCGAAGAGCTGGCGGATTGCGGTAAAGGCGTCGGTATAGGTGGCCGGGTTGGAGCGAGGGGTGCGGCCGATGGGCTTTTGGTCGATGCGGATGACCTTGTCGAGATGCTCGATGCCCTTGATCGCGGTATGCAGGCCGGGTTCCATTTGCGCGCGGTGTAGTTCGCGGTCGAGTTGCTTGAAGACGATATCGTTGATCAGCGAAGATTTGCCGGAACCGGAGACGCCGGTGATGCAGGTGAACAATCCCAGGGGAATACGCGCCTCGATGTTTTTGAGGTTATGCTGGCGCGCGCCTTCGACCTCTAGCCACTTGCCACTGGGTTGGCGACGCTCCGTGGGGACGGGAATGCTCTCTTTACCGGATAGGTAGCGGCCGGTGATCGATGCGGAGGTACGTTCGACCTGGCTCGGTGGGCCGCAGACCACCAATTCGCCGCCGCGTTCGCCGGCGCCGGGGCCGAAGTCAACGATGAGGTCGGCTTCGCGCATCGTCTCTTCGTCGTGTTCGACGACGATTACGGTATTGCCGATGTCGCGCAGGCGCTTGAGGGTCATCAGCAGGCGTTCGTTGTCGCGGTGGTGCAGGCCGATCGAGGGTTCGTCGAGGATATAGAGTACGCCGACCAGCCCGGAGCCGATCTGCGAGGCGAGACGGATGCGCTGGGCCTCGCCGCCGGAGAGGGTGTGCGCACCGCGGTCCAAGGTTAGATAGCCCAAACCCATGTCGCACATTAGCTGTAGTCTGCCGCGGATTTCTTTGAGCGCTTCTTCGGCAATCAGGGCCTTGGTGTCCTCAAAGCTGACGGCGTTGAAGAAGTCGCGCGCCTCCTCGATGGCGATCGAGGTCAGTTGCGGCATATTGCGCTCGTCGATCTTGACGGCCAGTGATTCGGGGCGCAGACGACCGCCGTGGCAGTTGGCGCAGATCTGCGAGCCCATGTATTGCTCTAGCTCGCGGCGTTGTTTGTCGTTGGCGCCGCGGAACTTCTCTTCCAAAAATTGGACCACGCCCTCGTATTGGTCGTCGTGCGACCAGGTGTAGTTGCGCAAGTTGGTATAGGTGAAGGTGATCTTCTTGTCGCCGAGGCCGTAGAGGAAGCTTTGTTTTTGCGCGTCTTTGAGTTTTTCCCAGGGGGTGTCGAGATCGAAGCCGAGATACTCGGCAGCGCCTTCATAGAGATGCAGTCGCCAGCGGTTGTTTTCTATCTCGCCCAGTGGTTCGAGCGCGCCGGCGCGGATACTCTTCGACGGGTCGGGCACCATCAGGTGCTCGCTCATTAAAACTTGTGTGCCAAGCCCGCTGCAGTCGGAGCACATGCCCTGGGGGTTGTTGAAAGAAAACATCTGCGGTGTCGGTTCTTGGTAGGAGATGCCGCAGGCGGTGCAGTCGAAGCTGGCGCTGAGCAGCATGTCGTCGTCGTCGTCGCGGGCGACGATAAAAGAGCCCTGTGCCAGGCGCAGCGCGTTGTCGACGGCTTCTTCTAAACGGGGGTCGGCCTCTTCGCGCAATACAACGCGATCGACGACGACTTCGATATTGTGGCGGCTATAGCGATCGAGTTCGGGGGCTTCGTCGAGGGTGAAGATCTGGCCGTCGACACGCACGCGGATATAACCTGTGCGTTGCAATTCATCAAAGAGTTCGTGGTATTCGCCTTTGCGTTGCTGGACCACTGGCGCGAGGATATGCAGGCGCGAATTGAGTGGCAGGGCGCGGATGCGGGCGACGATCTGGTCGCGGCTCTGGGCGCCGATCGGTTGGCCGCAGCCGGTGCAGTGCGGAGTGCCGACCCGGGCGAAGAGCACGCGCAAGTAGTCGTAGATTTCGGTAATGGTGCCGACGGTGGAGCGGGGATTTTGTCCGGCGGTCTTTTGCGCAATGGAAATAGTCGGGGCCAGACCGGTGATCTGGTCGACGTCGGGTTTTTCCATCTGGCCCAAGAATTGGCGCGCATAGGCCGACAGCGAAGTGACATAGCGGCGTTGGCCTTCGGCGTAGAGGGTGTCGAAGGCCAAGGAGCTTTTGCCCGAACCGGAGACGCCGGTAAAGCAAATTAGCTTGTTTTTGGGTAATTCGAGGCTGATATTCTTCAGGTTGTGTACGCGGGCACCGCGGACGACAATATCTCGGGTTTCCATAGGTCCTAGGGGCTAAGAAGGGGACTGGAAAGGTACTACACGCATGTACAGCGTGGTAAATGGCGGGTCAAGTTAATATGAGCTATAAATATCACAATGCCAATGGAAAGCGACAAAAGCGGCTGTTGGGGTGTGCTCGAGTGTGGAGAATTAATAGGCGAAAGTGATATTGTCGGTTTAAAACGATATTTGGCCATCTGTAGCGCGCAATTATAATCTATAATTCGATCATTCGATAAAAAGTTGTATTTACAGGTATGAGTTATTATTTGTACGCCTTGGCAAAAGGTAAAAGGAGGGGTTATGACTCCCATTATGCGATGTGGTAGATGGGTATTTTCTATAGCGGCAATTGCTGTGATGGGGTTGATTCCGGCAAAAGTTTTATACGCTGCAGATCCGGTTTTGCAGATTCGCATTAGGGCACCGCAAAGCGAATCCGATGTCGCGCACAGCTATTTTCGCGAGTTATTGGCGCTGGCATTGAAAAAGACAGCCGATGAATACGGCCCGGCAAAGGTGGTCGTCACTTCATTGAATATCACGCAAAATAGGGCGCTATCCTACCTGAATAAGGGCGATCATATCGATATAAATTGGACGGGTACCAATAAAGAGCGGGAGACGGTCTATCGACCGATACGGGTCCCATTGAATCTGGGATTGCTCGGTTATAGGATGTTGGCGATCTCTAAAGAAAAAGAGACGATATTTGATCAGATCAGCACCCTGGCCGAATTAAAAAAGCTATCTGCTTGCCAAGGGGCCCATTGGCCGGATAGCGATATCTTGCAGGAGGCTGGGTTCAAAGTGATACGCGCCGTTAAATTCGAGAGCATGTATGAAATGCTTTTGGCGGGCCGTTGCGATTATTTTCCCAGGAGCGTTGCCGAAGGCTATGGAGAAGTCGAGAGCATCGCACCTGATCAACTAATGGCCTATGATCGAATTATTATAGCGTACAGATTCCCGATGTACTTTTTTGTCGGCAAGGATAATGCGGCACTGGCCGTCCGGGTTAAAAAAGGATTATTAGCGGCGTTGGACGACGGTTCGTTTTTGGCGTTGTTAAAAAAACACCCGGTGACCAGCAAGGTCTTTCCACTCAGCAAATACAAAGAGACTAAGGTCTTTTGGATCGAGAATTCCTATTTGTCGGAGCAGACGCCTTTGGCGCAGAAGCGGTATTGGTTGAAGGTCGGTGAGTAGGCGGTCGCAACTTATCTCGAGAGCAGATTGCCGCGAAAGGGTTCGCGTTCGCCTACCGACCGGGCTAGATGCGGAAACATCTCGTCGTGCACTTCTATCGGCTGCCGCATATGGGCCATGCGCGCTTCGTCGGCGGTGTCGATCATGGTGGGGAAGTACATTCCTGCGCCGGTATCGAGCTTGCCGCCTCCGGGCGAGTGCATGCTGAGGTAGTGGCGTAGCGTCTCCATGTCGGCGGGATTTTTCGCGTGGCGGGTGCAGTTCATAGTGAACATGCGGCGGCGCTTGCTGCCGCCAAAAGAAGCGTGGTAAAGGTCGTGGTTGAAGATGACCACGTCGCCGGGCTTGCTTTCGAGCGCGATGATGCCGGGGAATTCGCTGGGCGGCACGCCAAATAATTCTGCCGACGCGTTGATATCTATTTTTTGCTGGCGAATGAAATGGTTGGGATGTTGGCTGCCCGGGATTACGCGGAGACAGCCGCTGTCTCGTTTTACTTCATCTAAATAGAATGCGGCCTTGGTCGCCCATAGTTGGCCCCAATTGCCGTCGGGGTGCCAGCCGGTGTCACCGGTGTAGTAGTTGCCATCGCCGCTGCAATAATTAAAATCCTCGCCGGTGACGCCGCCGATCAGGCCAAGCACACCGGGGTGGTCCATTAGTGCGCACAGTTCGGGAGTGTGTTCGATCGGCCCGCCGAGCATTGTGCGTATGCTGCCGTTGTGCTTGTCGCCGCCGCCCCAGTTTTGTATCGACCAGTCAAAGGCCTGTGTTACGGTTTCTACTTCGGTAGGAGTCAATAGCTCGCGGACGACTAAGTAGCCAAAGGTCTTGAAGAAGGCGACTTGTTGCTCGGTTAGTTTCATGGTGTTCGCTCCCTGTTAGTCCGGTAACTCTAGGTTTGCATGCTGCACTTTTTCATCGGGCTGTAGCCATGCTGTCGACTTGTCGTGGATGTCGACCACCCGGATATGATGCCCCAGGGGGCGTAGAACTTGCAGCGCAAGGGCGGGATCGTCTGTAGAAGGGGGTCTTATCCGCGCAAATAGATGATTCGCCATAGCCGATCAAGGCCGCTTGACGTCCCTTTTTTAGCGATGTATACTGGATTTCCCACAATATAGTATACATCAACTGATTATCCCATACATAGGAGTTTCTGCAATGATCAAGTTAGGCGCGAATTCAGTCCTCTTTGCCGGTTTTGATTTAGAGACGGCGATGAAGCATATCCATATGGCCGGTTATGACGGTGTTGAACTATCGGCAATTAAGGGCACGTGCGAGCATCTCGAACTTGACAACTGGAAGGCGCAGGCCAATCAGATCAAGGAGCTGGCGGAAAAATACGAGCTGGACCTGCTGGCGATGGAACATGCCGCGCTCGATGAGCAGCGGTTGATGTTGGCTTTTGAGGCGGGTGCCGAGATCGGTATCCCGGTGGTTAATGTCGGGTCGGGTGGCAAGAGCGGGGTGGTTGAAGACCTGGAACGGCAGGCCGCCTTATTGAATAAGATGGCGGATAAGGCGCACGAGTTTGGGGTGACGCTTTGCGTTAAGGCGCATGTAGGCGCGTGTATCGACAATACGCCGACGACGCTGAGGGCGATGGAGATGATCGACTCGCCGGGTTTTGGTATCAATATGGATCCGAGCCATATACACCGGGCGGGCGAGAATACGGTCGAGGCCTTATCCGCGGTTATCTCGCGGGTTAAGCACGTGCATATACGCGATTGCGCGGTGCCCGAAGGCGGCCCTGGGGCGCCGGAGTTGCAGGCGTGTGGGCGTGGCAATATTGATTTGGCCGGGTATATCCGCGTGTTGCACGAGTCGGGCTTGGATGTTGCGGCGGATTTGGAAGTGATTGGGGCAAAGGAGTATGAGTTGGGGCAAGTGGCGACGATTGCGGCGGAGAGTCGGGGGTATTTGAACGCTTGTTTGCAGGCTTGCGGCGCTAGGTAATCGGTTCGTGCTGGGTAGAGATTTTCGAAAAGTCCCTTTGCTGATGTCGCTGAACTCTTAGAGTTCGCGGCCTGCGCCAACTCGCCCGCCATCCCAGGTGGGCTCCGAAGGCAGTACTGGTACGCCAGGGCCTTTGGCTGAAAGATCGGCCGCGATTGGCGTTTCGGGTAGACTGGGTCGAGCTTATTGTACGGTCTGGCCCTGGCGCAACTGTTCGCTCGATGGCGCGCTTAATTTCGCTGAGGGCCGAAGCGGCGTCTGGTTGTATTGATATGGCGGAAGCCCATTGCATAGTAGTGGCATATAAAGACAATTCGAGTGCAGGTTCAAGCCCAAAGACAAAGGAGCGCTCATGGCCGGCAGACCCTATATTCTTGCGGAGACGAATTGGAAGACGGTCAAGGCGACTGACTACGAGGTAGCGGTTTTGCCGTGGGGTGCGACCGAAGCGCACAACTACCATCTGCCCTATTCGACTGATGTGGTGCAGTGTGACGAGATCGCCGCCGAAGCGGCGCGCATCGCCTGGGAGCGCGAAGCCAAAGTGGTTGTGTTGCCGACGGTGCCCTTCGGGGTGAATACCGGGCAGCTCGATATCAAGCTCGATCTGAACCTCAACCCCTCGACGCAATTGGCGATATTGGGTGATTTGGTCGAGGCGCTGGAGCACCAGGGCATTCCGAAACTGCTGATTATGAATGGCCACGGCGGCAATGATTTCAAGCAGATGGTACGCGAATTATTGCCGCGCTACGAGGTTTTTATCTGCTGTATGGATTGGTTTAATACCGTGCCGGACGGACTCTTCGTCGAGGACGGCGACCACGCCGATGAGATGGAGACGAGTATGATGCAGTACTTGCGTCCGGATTGGGTGTTGCCATTGTCTGAAGCTGGGGACGGGTACGAGCACAAGTTCAATATTTCCGCGCTCAAGGAGGGGTGGGTCTGGACCCAGCGCGATTGGACGCGGGCGACGGCCGATACAGGCATCGGCAACCCGCATCTGGCGACGCCAGATAAGGGGAAGCGTTGTTTGCAACAGGCCGGGGCACAAATCGCGGGATTCCTGGTGGATTTCGCCGCCGCGGATGTCGACGATTTATACGAGTAGATGAGGTCGAGTGGAATTTTACGCGTTTGTCATACCGGGTTTGGAAGAAATTGCCGGGCAGGAGATCGTCGAACGCTTCGGTGCGCAACTGGGTGGGCACCGCCGGGGTATCGTCTTTTTTACGTGGGACGGGGATCCGGCCGCGCTGTTGGGATTGACGACGACCGAGGATGTTTTTGCGCTCGTTGGTCGCGGCAAGGTGTCGACCGAACGCGAGGGGTTGGAGGAGGCTGGCGCACTGGTAGCCGATTCGCCGCTTTTTGAAGAGGCCGTAAGTGCGCATCGCCGGGCCCGGCCGAAAAAGGTCAAACGCATCAGTTTCCGCGTTGTCGCCCAGCGACACGGGGGGCGGCAGCACTATATGCGCAAGGAGATGCGCAAGGAGATGGAGCGGGCGGTTTCCTGGCGTTTTCCGAAGTGGAAACGGCTGGACGAAGACGCGCTGATCGAAGTGTGGGATTTGGAAGCGGGTAGTGAATTGTTGGTCGGGGTGCGGCTTTCGGACCGCACGATGCGCCACCGGACCTACAAGGAAGCGCAGATCGAGGCGTCGCTCAGACCGACATTGGCCCGGGCGATGGTACGTTTGGCGGAACCGGCTGACGGCGATGTTTTTCTCGATCCGATGTGCGGGGCCGGGACGATCCTTATCGAACGTGGTGAGTACGGCCGTTATAGCCAGCTTTTGGGGGGGGATATCCGCGCCCAAGCCGTCGCCGCGACTCGCACGAATATCGGGCCGCGCTACAAACCGATTGAAGTGCGCGAATGGGACGCGGGCAGCTTGCCGCTCGATGACGGTAGCGTTGACCGGGTGGTGTGTAATCTGCCCTTCGGTAAGAAGGTCGGCGAGCCGCGGGAGATGCGTTCGCTTTACGAGCGCTTTGTGTCCGAAGTAGATCGGGTGCTCAAGAGCGGTGGCGCGGCGGTGTTACTGACGAGCGAACGCAAGACCCTGGAGTTGGCGCTGCGTGAGGCGAAGATGCTCTACCTCGAGCGCTTGATGCCGGTCGAAGTCCTGGGTCAGAGGGCCTTTTTCTTTAAGTTGAAAAAGGCTACTTGAGCAGGATCAGCCGTCGCGTCAAGACGCCATAGGCGGTCTGCAGACGGTAGAAGTAGAGTCCGCTGGCTACGCGCTGGCCACGATTGTTTTCCCCATCCCATATCGCAGTATAGGCTCCCGCCGATTCGAAGGCATTTTTGAGTTGACGCACGCTTTGGCCCTGCGCGTTGTAGAGGGTCAGCGTTACGCGCGTGGCTCCGGGTAGGCGATAGCCGATCTGTGTTTGCGCGTTGAAGGGATTCGGTTTATTCTGTGCGAGCGCGTAGGCCTCGGGGCCGGTGGCGGATGCGCCGACGGCGGTTTTTACGACCGGCGCTTCGATGCGCAAAACGGCGTGGTGCACGAAATCGGTGGAAAGGTAGAGATGGCCGGCAGTATCCTGTGCCAGGCCGACCGGCGTGCCCCAGACGCCGCGGCCGGTTTCCGGGATAGATCCAAGGCCGGTGAGAAAATCAGCCAAGCGAGCGTCGGAGCCGTCGGGTTCGCTGAAGAGGGTAACGACTTTCCAGCCGGGTACGGCGGCGTTGTGGCCGGCGCGGAAGACCACGAAGGCTGCGTCGCGGTAGCGGGCGGGGAAGGTTCGGCCGGTGTTGAAGTGGATGGCCATCGGTGCCAGGCGTGCTGGGGCTACGGCGATGGGATCGGGCATGGTGCGCACGAGGGCGCGGTCGGCGTCGGTCAGCGGTAAGACGGCTTTATAGGCCGGGACGTTGAAATCGACGAGCGTCCGGCCGGCGTAGGCGAAGGGCCAGCCGTGGAATGATCCATTGCGGGCGATATAGACGGTTTCCGGCGGCAAGGTGTTGCCCTGGCGGTCGTGGCCGTTGACCGTGACCCACAATTCATTGGTCTGCGGGTGCAGGGCGAGGCCGGTGGCGTTGCGCAGGCCGCTGGCGTAGATGCGACGGTTGGCCCCGTCGAGGTCAAAGGCGAGCACGGTCGCCCGCTCGGGGTCGACCTCGCGGCAAAGATCACAAGTCGAGCCGACGGATACGTAAATTCGTTGATTGACCTCGTCGAAGGCGAGGGTGCGGGTCGGGTGAATATCTTCGACTGGTGCTGGGGTTTCGTCGCCGGGTTTGCGGCCCTGGTAGACGTCGTCGGAGGAGGGTAATACGGCCAACAGATCGCGACGCTCGTAAAAACCATCGTTGTTTTCGTCAATGAGGCGGACGAGTTGGTGGTTGTCGGCGGCGTAGAGGTCGCCTTTATAAAAGGCCAAGCTGTGGATGCGGCGGAAACCGTTGGCGACGACGACGCGCTCGTCGGCGACGCCGTCCTTGTCGCGGTCGGGTAGGGCGACGATCTGTCCTTTGTTTTCGCCGGGCACGCGCATATTGGCCACGTGCAACACACCCTCGTCATCGAAAGCCATAAAGCGAGGGCCGAAAAGGCCGTCGGCGGCAAAGACACGGGCGCTGAAGCCGGGCGGCAAATTGAGTGTGAGGTTCTCATCGCCGAGTTGGGCGCGGAAGCGCTCGGGGATCTCGATGGTGACGGGTTGCAAGTTGAGATCGACGGTGGGGGTGAGCTCTTGGGCGGTACCGGTTGTGGTGATAATGTAGACGGCGAGCAGTGCGATGCGGAGGATTGTGGGCATAGTAGGGTTACCGGTGGCGACTTGACGCGCCGTATATAGGTTTAATATCGTTCTGCTGAATAATACGGTATTTATACAATATATAAAGGAGTGTGTAATGGGAGCGTTTGATGGTAAAATAGTGATCGTCACCGGTGGAGCCAAGGGCATCGGCGCCGGGATCTCGCGGGCTTTTGCCGGTGAGGGGGCGCGGGTCGCCGCATTGGATGTCGACGCGGAGGCTGGAGCTTCGATCGCGGCCGAGGGCGAGGGGCTGGCTGGTGAGATACGTTATTTTAACGCCGATGTGTCGCAAGATGATATTTGCCGGGATACGGTGGGGCAGATTGTCGGCGATTTGGGGGGGGTTGATGTATTGTGCAATAATGTCGGTATCCAGCCCGTGTCGAGTTATCTGCCGGCGCACGAGCTACCGGTGGAGATGTGGGACCGTATTATTGGCGTCAACTTGAAAAGCCATTTCCTGATGGCCCGCCATTGCCTGCCGGGCATGATGGAACGCCGTGCGGGCGTGATCATCAATACGGCGAGTGTGCAGGGGGTGCAGTCGGCGTTAGGTGTATCGGCCTATGCGGCGAGCAAGGGCGGCATACTCTCGTTGACGCGGCAGTTGGCGTTGGAGTACGCAAAATACGGAATCAGGGTTTTGGCGGTGAATCCCGGCGGTATCGACACGCCATTGGTCGACGAGTTGGTCGAGGCCTTGGGGCAGGATCGCAAGGAGTTCGAGGAAGGTTATGCCAAGATCCATCCGCTGCGGCGCTACGGCCAACCCGCGGATATCGCCAATGCGGTATTGTTTCTGGCCAGCGACAAAGCCTCGTTTATGACCGGAGAGAGTGTCAGTGTCGATGGCGGGCTGCTGGCCAAGGGGGCGTGGGCGGATTTGGAGGATTGAAGCAGTAAATTGAGTTCTTCGTGGGAGCCGGCCTCAGCAGAGGCCGGCTCTTTTTGTTCTTGGCAGTTGAGTTGTGTGCTAGCCTAGCGCTAATGAGGTGCTCAACCGCGTGAAGGTTCGGGCATTTCCTCGCGTGCCTTGCGGGCGAGCTCGACTAGGTCGCCGTCATTGGCCATGGGCTGTTCGAGGTGCACCATGCGCTCGGGGCCGGCGGTGGCGATCATCTTCTCGCCGTATTTGCGCTCGAACCAGAAACGCGCGGAGCCGGCGATATAATCGCGCAGTTCCTGCAGGCGGTCTTCGGGGTAGCGCTGGCAGAGGTTGATAGTAAACATCCGGCGGCGCCCGCCGCCGCCGAAGGCCGCGTGCTTGGTGTTGTGGTTGAAACATACGACGTCCCCGGCTTGCGTTTCGAGGGCCATGGCGGGCACGTCGGCGCCAGAGATGCCCCACTGGTCTTTGCTTTGGCGGGCATTCTCCTGCAAGGCACCGGCATAACCCTCACCTTCGCGCTGGCTGCCGGGGATCACCCGCAGCGCGCCGGTGTCGCGGGTGAGCGGGTCGAGGTAGAGCGCAATTTTGATATGCACCGGGTCGGCAGCGGATTTCCAGCCGTCGGAATGCCATTGCGTGTCGCCCACATAGTAGTTGCCGTCGCTACCCATATAATTGAAGTCGTCGCCTATCAGCGGTTTGGCGATGCCGAGGATGCGCTCGTCGTCGAGCAGGGAGCAGAGTGTTTCGTGTTGGTCGATGAAGGGCACGATACAGGAGCGAGCTTGGCCGTCGTGCGGTTGGCCGTTGTGGCCGCCGCCGTGTTCCTGCCAGATGTCTTCGAAGGCGGCGATGATCTCTTGTGCACGGTCGGCGAGCAGGCCGGGTAGGCCGAGGTAGCCGAAGGTTTGGAAGAATTGGATTTGTGTCGGGCTTAGGTGGTGTGGTAGCATGGTGTGGGCCTTTCTCAGCGATTTAAATAGGCCTTGATAATGTCGATAACCAGGGCGATATCGTGGCGTGCTTCGTCTAGGGGGGTACGCGGCGTCTTATTTTCCGTAATGCAAGTGTGGAAGTGTCTGAGCTCGCGTACGAAGGCGCTTTCCCAGGCGATGGCTGGGCGTTGTGTGATGGCTTCACCGGTCGAATCGAGAGTCTGCACTTCAAGGGTCGAGAGGATGCCGCGCGAAAAACCGGTCGGGTACGAAAGCAATATGCGGCGGTCGTCGCCGCAGACTTCGAGGGTTTCTTTGAAGTCGCGCACGTCTTTCAACTCGACCCAGGTGGCTGAACAGCGCGCGCCGCCAGCATAGGCGAGGATGGTGCTGATGCCCCAGCCGTTGTACCAGATCTCGGTGCTGACGATTTTTTCGGGCACGCCCATTAGGTGCCTGAGGCCATAGAGGTCGTGGATCATGCTGCCGGCGAGGTGGCCGAAGGCGCTTTTGATGTCGTCGGGCACTTCGCCGATGGCTTCGCGTATGGCGGCCTCGCGCGCGGCGCGGGTTTTTTCGACTTCGGCGGCGGGCAGGTCGGCAGGGTCCGAGCGGTGCAGGCGGAAGTGCGCTAAGTGATGTGAGTTATTGGTGTGCAGATGGTGGATCTGCACGAAGCGGATTGGGCCCATGCTTTGCGCCTCGCACTCGGCAGCTTCGAAGGCCGGGTCGTAGACCTTCATATACCCGGCTTGGCCGACGGTGCCAGCGGCCCGTTGCGCGGCGATGATTTTATCGGCTTCCTGCAACGAGAAGCAGATCGGTTTTTCGATGAAGACGTGTTTGCCTTCGGCGAAGGCGGCGACGGCGATTTCGGTCTTGGGGTCGGTGTGGCAGAGGATCACCGCGTCTAAATCAGCGGCGAGCAATTCGCGCCAGTCGCCGGTGTGGCGCGGCACGTGGTATTCTCCGGCGACGGTTTGTGCGAGCTGCGGAGAGAGATCGCAGAGCATTTCGACCGAGAATAGGTCTTTGAGTATGGCGAGGTTGGGCAGGTGGTGGACTTGCGCGATCGCGCCGCTGCCGATGATGCCGATGCGGAGGGGGGCCATATTAACCTACCTTTCCTGCGCGTGGGGTTAGATCGTTCCAGAGTTCGTCCATTGCGGTGATTGTTTTGTGGCTTTGGTAGACGCCTTGCCACATCTGCTCGCGGATCGCGCCGGCTTTTTCTTCGTCGCCGTCGGCGAGCGCCGCTTTGAGCTGGCCTTTGTATTTTATTTGCAAGTCCGCGTTGTAGCGTGCGGCCTGGGCAAAGGCGCTGGCTGCGTCGACGAATGTGTCGATTAACTCGTCGACCGGCGTTTCGCTGTCGGTCTCGACGTCGTAGGAACTGGAGGGTTGGAAGGCGGTTGGGTGGCGGGTGCCAACCCTCCAG
>Ga0233439_10001190_pt1 | contig 34397 bp, 34 predicted proteins | sample SI_123_September_6_FD_182713 | JGI IMG/M metagenome (GOLD analysis project Ga0233439, IMG submission 182713) | Seawater microbial communities from Saanich Inlet, British Columbia, Canada - SI_123_September2016_100_MG | ecosystem: Environmental > Aquatic > Marine > Inlet | place: Canada: British... | reverse complement strand
TTCCTCTTTAGGAGATTCTTCTACAACTTTAGCTTCCTCTTTAGGAGATTCTTCTACAACTTTAGCTTCCTCTTTAGGAGATTCTTCTACAACTTTAGCCTCTTCTACAGGTTTATTGTTACTAGTAGTTTCTTCTTTAGATTCACTAGTAGTAGGAGTACCTTTTCCTAAAAAGTTGGTGTATAACTGTTCAAACCAGCGTTTCATTCTTATCTTATATACTTATGCTAAAAAAATTACTTTAATATATTTTTTACAATCATCTAAAATTGAAATCATATGAATCTCATTTTCTCCTTTTTTCATCTTCTTATGATTTGTAAAAATTATCCGTACAATGCAAACACTATTTCTGAAACATGGTCTCTCGAATATAACAAAATGATGACACAACGTTTTTCGAGAGAAGAAATCGAACCTCTACCATTTACTAAAATTGAGACAAACCAGATGAATCGTTATTATTATACTGATTCTAAATATTCATGGGATTTTACATCGTTTTACATTGAACATACACTACTGAAAAAATGGAACAAACTAAATGTAAAAACACATCAATTATTGCTAAACATTTGTGAAGACACGATTCGCTACAAAACCAACCATCTTCCATTAGATTTACAACAAGATCATTATTACTACTATAAAGACAGCCAAAATATATACGAACCAATATTAACTATAGATTGGATAAATCAGTATAACCCCTTGGTCGTTCTCTCCAATTATATTACTAAACCAGAATCAAAACCAGCAAAACCAGAATCAAAACCAGAATCAATATACAATGAAGATGAACATATATTTTTCATTGATGAAGAACTAGAAAGTACAACCCGACAGAATCGAGACAATTATCTACTACAATTATGTAGTTTCGAACTGAACCGATTTTCTCATATATACTACAATAAAACTAGTAATACAATTCAATATGAAATTCCATCTTATCCATTATTGAAAACTATTTTACAAAACGTTTTGGTTTTTGGTGTTCGAGAGAATGATCGGAAAAAAACAAAGACATCTGATAAAATGCCTAAATACAATCCTGATCAAATTTTGCAAGAAAAGAGTCGTTATTTAATGGACCGTTTAATACAATATGAAATGACAATCCGCGAAATATTCAAGAATGGAGATGTAGGAATATATTCTTTAGCAGAATATTTGGATAGTACAACCAACCAATGGGATAAGTACAGAGAAACATTGTACAATGGATTTTATTTATTTCCCTTGTTTCAAAATGAAATGGAGAGAAAAGAAAGATTTATCGAAGAAAGTGAAAAAATATGGAATATTCATGTAAAACAAGATACAAAGCACTCGTATTTAGAGAATCTAGAAGTGACACATTACTGGGATTTACAATCGCAATGGCTTCAAACAAAAGTTACTGCATGGTGCGTTCAGCCTGTACAGATTGTCTATACTGTTATATTGCAAAATATAGGGTTCGCTGTATATTCAATGAATCGGACTATTTTACAATTTTTCATACAAACGATCGCCACCATTGTAGTAATATGGTTAATTGTACAGATATCTCTCCAATATATAAAACATTGTTTTGTACAGAAATAATATAGGATAGTTAGAAAATGGAATCAGACAATACTAATACTAGTGTAGAATCTCCTCTTATAATAGGAGTTGTGGATGACAACGAAAAATCAAGTACGACTACTAATAACAGCCATAATAAATTGCCAATCGTTCGAAAACAATTGACACCAAAAGAAAAAAACTATATACATAAGTTTATTGATTCTCTCAAAAATGAAAAAAAATGATATTATATTTCTTGATAAAACAATATAAATCAATCAATAAATAAATTAATATATTAATCTATTTTTTTTTAAAATAAAACATATTCATTTAGGAAATCTATTATGAGTAGTATAAGCGCAGCCAAAAAAAGAAGAGCAAATATAAGTCAACCTGTACAAAATGTCGGACAAGCATCATACCAAAATAGCCAGTCGGCACAATCACAATCACAACGTAACATGATGACCATTCCTCAAGTACTAAAATTATTAGACAGTCGCATTGTAAAACTAGAAAATAATGCCCCCACTGTACAAGAAATCAAACCGGCTGTAGTTGATTCCTTTTCCGAAGAAAAAGGAAAAATTCAAGAAGTGTTGTTAGAATACGATGAACGTTTCCAAGTCGTTGTAGATGAAATGCAACAAATCAAGGATATGGTATTGAAATTACAGAGTTATACAATGGAAGTCAATAAAACACTTTTAGAAGAAAGAATGGAATACATGAAAGCTGTTACTCCAGAAACCGAGACAATTACCATGAAAGAAGCCGCCGTGACAACACCTGAAATCGTTTCCACTAGTGACGACGACGAAGAAGAGGACGAAGTGGTCAATACTTTAGATCAAACACAAATCGATACAAATATAGATGTAAATGTAGTGGTTGATGAGAATATGGATCTAATGACAACAGATCAACCTGTAGAAAACGTTCAAGATGATGAATTTCATGTATCATTTTCTACTGGAGATAATAAGAAAAACCGTAAAAATAAAAGAAGATAATTAAAAAATAAATAATTTTATTATAGAAACAGTATAATAAAATCAGATTAGTAGTAATAAATATATAGGATAATAAAAGTTTTGAACACTATGGAGTTTAGTAGTAGTACTAGTACAATGAATTCTGAAGAACAAAGTAAGTATGTCAATCAAATGAACAATACAAAAGAAGAATTTTACAATGAAAACAAAAAGAATGTGGTGTTCAAAAATAAACAAAAAATCGAATGTGCTAAACATGTGAATCAATCAATGGAATTAGCTAAAATGATTCAATGTACCGCTGTACGTATTCCAAATACGAATATTATTTACTACAATTATATGATTTTTAAGACCTATGCATGTGATGAAGTGAAAGAACCAGTGTATAGATATATCATTCAATTAATAGGCTCAGTATTAAAAGAGTACGATAATTTTGAATTCCATGTTAATTTAAAAACATTTACCATATCAGCAGTACATCGTTATAAAAACATAATTGCTTCTATATTTGATGAAAACCAATCATTTACAACACAAATGAGCCGATTATGTATATATCATACACCGTCTATAATTGATACAATCAATAAGGTACTGTACAGTAGTATTCGGGATATTTTACCTAAAGCAACTTATCATCACAAAGAAAGCGATCAATTAATTGAAAAGTTATTTGAAAATTATAATTAAAAACAATTTAGAAAGAATTTCATTTTACTAAATAATAAAAAAAGAAAGATTTTGAAATAAAAGTTAAAATGCATTTGATAATCGAAGATACCCAAAAAGCGGAAATATTTAGCCAATTGTTTCAACCAATTAAATCATTCACTGAATCTATTAATATACATTTTAAAACAGATGAGGTATTTGTACAGTGCATGGACGGAGGTATGATCATGATTGTAGTATTTTCTATACCAGCTTCATGGTTTTCTACTTATGAAATAGATGAACCAGAAACACTTGGTATAAACACATCTATGTTGTCTAAAGTACTTAGTATTAAAGATAAGTCACAGGGAATAGAATTGGATACTTCAGTAGATGAAGACCATTTATTTGTAAAATTTCCTACCAATAATATGATGTTTGAAAAAACGTTCAACATTCCGTTAATACAACTAGAGACAGATTTATTGGAAATTCCTGAAATGGATTATTCTGCCGATTTCTCTTTAACCAGTGTAGTATTTACAAATATGATCCAACAATTAAAACAATTCGGTGAATCTATGCACATTGACTGTACAGAAGAATTCATTGAATTAATTTCCGAGAGTATCGAGTACGGTAAAATGAAAACTCATATTCCTATACAGGATTTAGATGAATATTCAATCGAAGAAGGTAAATCAATTACTGGATCATTTGCATTGAAAAACTTGAGTTTAATTTGTATGTATCATAAAATAAGTAAAATGATGGATATTAGTATTTCCGATACCTATCCGTTACGAATTCGATCGAAAATAGACGACGAATTGAACATTTCTTTTTATATAGCACCCCGTATTGAAGATTGATTCTGAAAATATTCGATGAATGTGTTATAAAAGCGATCTATAGAATGTATTTTCATTGTATAGATATAATCAATTTACAAAAAAACAATATATATTAACAACAATAACATTAATAAATCATGTGGTCATCTATAATTCTATTTTTAATAATTCTATTCTTATATGTTCATATTCAGCATCAGTACAAATACGGTGATGATTTAGAAATATATGAATACGAATACACGACACCTAAAGAATTGCAAACTATTGTACATTACAAGCAACCCGTATTATTTCATTTTGCACTACCTGATGTTACGCTCAATGGTACAATCCCTAATATCCAAGTAAAAGATTGTCGCGATTATCACAACGCTAATGTTTCCACCAAAACATACATTGACCCAATTGAATTGAATTATAGTAGCGCAAAAGGACTATTTTCTACAGATACTAAATCCATTTTTTACAGTGACCAAAATTATCAACATGTACAAGATTGTTCGTCATGGAAATCCTGGTTTAAGGACACCGAAATACATTTTAAACCGTCGTTTAGTTTGTACAGTCAATATGATTTACTGTACGGGTCGTCAAAAACACAAACAGTAGCCAAATATTACCGCGAAAGTCACACCTATTTGTACTTACCCCCGGAGAAAAACACAACTTTTATACGAATTCGTATGATCCCTTTGAAAAAGGCAGTTGAACATCTTACGATTGTAGAAGATTATGTCAATTATGAATTCTGGTGCAAAGAGAACTTATTCGATTATCTTCCGGAAAAATTACCCACCGTGGAGTTTTTCCTAAATCCGGGTTCTGTGTTGTACATTCCTGCTTATTGGATATATTCTATCGAATACCAGACAAATGAGAATGAAGTATGTTATTATTCTTTTACAACTGGTGCGAATGCTTTAGCCAATTTGAAACCGCTTTCTAGTTATTATTTACAACAGCAAAATGTTCATGAAACATGGCTAAAACCTTTCCGAAATACACTAAATTTAGACGATTCTCCTACTGATCTTGTACAAGAAGAACATGAACATGAAATGCCTAAAGAAAATACAATTGTTGTGGAAAAAGATCAAAGTGCGGATAAATTAGAGAATTATCCAAATGGAGAGAAAACAATAAAGAATACCGAAGAAGTGCTTAATTCGATGACAAACGATCTTGTACAGGAATTACAAGCATCTTAACATTTTATAGAGCGAAATCCATTATTTTATCTTATTAAAGTATAAAAGAATGGCTAAATCAAATAAAAAATTGGTGAAACATAACAAAACACCTAAAACACCTAAAACACCTAAAACAGGTAAAGGAAAAAGAAAAACCCTGAGAAAATATTCTCAAACAGTTCCCAATACTCAAAAATCCGCTATAGTAAAAACGTTTTTCGAAATATTGCATAGTATTAAACTGTACCATTGGAAAACTCAATCTTATTCACAACATAAAGCTACTGATGAATTGCATGAGAAATTATCAGGTCAAGTCGATCGTTTTGTAGAAGTATTAATGGGGAAAACAAATTCCCGAATTGATATGGTCGAACATAAAATGCGTTTGTACGACTTTGATACGAAATTTGAGTTCCAACATAAATTGTTTGAGTTTAGGCAGTTTTTAATTGATTTAAATGATACCTTTAAATCCAAAAAAGATAGCGATTTAATGACAATCCGAGATGATATGTTGGTAAGTGTTAATCAATTCTTATATTTACTGACATTACGATAATTTAATCGAAAGAGTAAATATATAGGTTTTATAAAAATAGATTCAGTTTCATTTTTATAGTAAAAAAATGAAATTATGGAAAACAATCCTTTTAATAATTGCATTGGTCAGTTTTAGTTGTGCCATTTATCTTTGGTTACAAGAATATTCAAAGACACAAACTGAAATAGAGTTTTTGTCCGAAGAAGAAACACAAACCATACTAAACAACGATGCTGATCATTATTATTCTCGATTTCAAAAAAACGATCTCAAAGCCAGAGGGGTTAAAAGTAAAAAAGATTATTTAGCCAAAATAGCAAATAGTGCATGTGATGGTGACCCTGAGATAGAAGAAAAAATCGATTTTTGTATTGGACGGTTAAAACAACGATTTACGAAATTAAAACAAGAAACAATTGAAGGGGTTTCTATTGATAAATTATCCGCACTACCCTGGAAAATTGGTTTTACATCCGATAAATCATATGAAAATGGATTGCCTCATACACGTGGTGATACTATTCTACTAAATGTTCGTACTGTAAAAACCAAAACGATTGATGATTTGTGTCGTTTGTTATTGCATGAACAAACTCATGTATATCAAAAACAGATTGATCTGGGTTCTTATTTGAAAGAGGAATATGATAATATGTCAATTAGTAAAGAAGAATTGGCTAAAATACCGGCAAATCCTGATACAGATTTGAATACATACCGACACAAAAAAACAGGAGAAGTGTTTATGGCACAATATAACGATTCTCCTAAATACTTTAGGGATGTTGTATTTAAATCGGGAAAAAATGATGTAACCAAAGAACATCCATATGAATACATGGCGTACAAAATGGAAGAAATCTTCTAAATATAAATGAGATTTCTCTCGGATTATGTAAAAATAAATACTTACAATTTTTACATAAAATTATAATGATAATGATCTATTCAATGAAGAAGTGATCAGATCTTCTAATGATAATCGGGATGGTGGAGTTGAATCAAAACTGTATTCGGGGGCAGCTTGAGTATTCATATCAGGTGACCTGTTAATAATAATTGTGCGACTATTTGACTGATTTGGACTAATTGGTGACATTGAAGGTTGTACTAAAGGGGATACATTTTTTTTCAAATTGTCTTGAAGCAATAGCCTACGACACATTGGACATTCGCAAAAGTAATTGTTATTGATTTCACAGTGTTGTTTTATACAATCAGAGTGAAAAATATGAATGCAATTTACACCTGAAAATACGTTTCTCATATCGTTGAAATCAATCTTTTCTAAGCATATCGCGCATTCCATCTGGAGTTTTCTCTCCCTTTTACCTTTACCTTTACCTTTACCTTTACCTTTACCTTTAGTTTTACTTTTACTTTTACCTTTACCTTTACCTTTACCTTTAGTTTTTGTTTTACTATTATTATTTGACTTTTCTTTATTCTTTAGATTGATTTTCATTTTCCTAGTATTAACAGACATGATGATATATTATATAACAAGGTTTTTCTTGCTAAAATTAATGGATCCTCCTTTTCCGTTGCCGTTTTGCCCAATTGCGAACAGTACTATTGTGTTGAGTAGGCATTCTATTAGAAGATGACCTCAATGAGTAACGCATTTTTTTGGTTTGAGTGGTATCAGGTGCATTGCTTCTACTATTGGATTTTGAAGCACTTCTTTGTCGTTTTTTACTTATGCTTTGAGAACGACTAGCACTACGAGTTGAAATATTATTACTATTATTAACGCGACTTTTTCTAGTAGAACGTACAGATGTACCGGTTTTGTCTTTTTCTAAATTCCTTTTCAATATTTCAAAGTGCTCTTTTTTTAAATGGTCACTTTGTCTTTTCATCGTTGTTGGATCATTCTTAGTACTAAACTGATCATGGAGTTTAATACGTTTTATCCGTAAGGGGTATTGTCTTATTCTATTATCTTTGAAATATGGAAGGCATAACGGCTCCGATGAATTATCAGAGCTTAATAACTTCTTCGTCAATTCTAATTTTTCCGGATCGTTTTTGGATTCAAGTACCATGTCTAAATATTTGTTCGTGACCTTATTTAAATCTACTTTCATTGGTAATGTTCCAGAACTATCGAAACAGTCAGTGCGTATCATAGAAACATCTTCACGAAAACCAAATTTATTGTAAAGACAAAGACCATTCATATTATAAAAATGACCAGCGAGTTCCAACACACCATATTGCTGACGAAATTCTTTTGCGAAATGTAAGTAAGAATACAATAATAAATCACCGTAACCTAAAGAACATATTAGTTTTAATGCATGGGTTTTTTTCATGGTTTTGCATTCTTCATATTCAGTAATGATAAACCCGACTCTTTCGTTGTTGCTTTTGTTGGTCAATAGTAAAATATCATTTTTAAGATTAGTCTCTCTTCGCTGCTTAGACCGATTCAAACGAAAATATTTATCAAAGCGATCTCTGACTTTCTTAAATTCGTCTATAATGTAATTATCATTTACCTGTGAAGTACAATGTTTCATTAAACTGGACTTTCTCGGTAATAATGTATCAAATATCATTCCTGAACGGGTTTCTTTTACTACTGTAGAAATAGTATCAATATTATCAATCCGAAGATTTTCACGCTCGAGATACTGTTGTACGGTATTTCGGGCTTGGAGCTTTTCTAGGTTGGGTGTGGTAAAAAACATGTTTTTTGTTTTACAGTGTATGGCGTTGTGTGATCAACTATATATTGTAGTAACATATTTATTTTAATACAATAATTTTGAAGACAACCAATAAAAAAATGGCTAAATTAAATATTTATTTTTATTCTTCTTCCTCTTCTTCTACTACTTCCTCTTCCTCTTCTTCTACTTCCTCTTCTTCTATAACTGCTTCTTCGGTTTTCTCCTCTTCGGCTGGTGGAGTTTTAGGCATTTTACGTACTTTGTTTAACCAAGAAAACATACTAGATTTCACGGTATTTGAATCAGATGATTCTTGTTCAGTATAAAATGCCGCGTTTTGGATACTATTTTCAGGGACACTCGGTGTGAAAATACTCATACGAGACATTCGTCTATTTCGCGGTACAGGAAGTCCAGTTTTTTCATCTAAACTCATTGCTCTGTTTGTTTTATCACTAAATGCTTTCAAAACAATACTATTTACACGAATTTTCCAACGTTTAATATTGGATTCATTAACTACTGTCCAAACCTCATCATGACACCCCCAATCACTATATGGATAAATACAATAACCGTTGTTATCCCAGTGTTCTCCCCAACTATTTCGTAAGATAAACCCTTTGGTATTATAACCAACAATAGCCATAGCATGGCATCCTAGTTTCTCCTCTTCTTTACGTTGTTTCCATAATTGTGTTGTATGGTTAAATACTGGAAAACAAATCAAACAAGGACCATTAATTAAAATAGCCTTTTTCAAAGTTTCCATGGTGCGCATTCTAGCATAACCATCAATCTTGAATTTACTTGCTTCCGTGCGTGCTTCATCACTGATTTCATCTTTAGAACCATACAAATAATTTTCTTCGAGACAACAGCCATGGTCTTTCAATATTTTCATCATGTCACGACCACTTAATAAAGTACTATCTTGATTTGTACGATTGTTGTACAAATATTGAGGAGATGCTTCAATAGCCTCTTTTCGAATTTTTCTCGAGTACCATTCAACCATGCAACTTCCTACAAACGCTAATGAAGTACCTTGAATACCTTGGTTACGAACCCTTTGTAAATGCTTGCGCCAATCTAAACTAGATGGTACAGACTTAATATCGTCATACAAAGGTTCGGCGTTCCAATCTCTTTCATCTTTGGATGATGTAATCACATTAAAAAAAGTGGTTTTTTCAGATTGATCTAATACTTGACTTCTGTATGTCATTTTTATGTATTATATTGCTAAATTCTTTTCGAATTTATTTTATACTAATAAGCCCTTTAATATGGAAAATCGAAGTTTAGTACGTTCTGGTTTTCCTAATTGTCGATTATGTAATAGTTGATGTATTTCTTTTTGCCTAATTTGATTCTTACGATATTGAAACGCTTTTTTGTATTTTTTTTGAATTCGTGTAATTATACTGGTTTTGTTAATACAAACACGATTCATTACTGTATTATTTTCATTAAATTCTACTAGTGCTAATTCTACTTTGTATATTTTGGGTATTTTATGGGATTGGATATATTGTTGAATAAATTTATGATAAAACACTTTATTGGGAATAATGGTTAAACAAACACTATCCATGTAATTGTCATTTATATTTCCTGTAATTAAAACGCCTAAATATATTTGATTTATACTACATGGATTATTGTCCATATACAAATCGATATCATTATCTAAACTTTGAAAAACCATTTCGTACTGAGATTCAGTATCAGAATCAGAATCAGTATCCATTATATTCTATTATGTTTTTACTATGTTCGTCTAAATAGTGTGTTGTAAATATTTTCAATTTTACATTATTTATACGTATAGAGTATAATCATTGATGGTTTATGATTCATGTACAAATGTATTGACAATTATATGCGAAGATAAACCGAATGTGATTGATTTAATTATAAATGACGAGTTTTCTACAGATTCCCTTCCAGTAAAATCATATATAGTAAAAATAAGGGGAAAATATGGATTTGTAGTTGAAATCAACACCAATTGGCGTCCAGATACAGAATGGTTGAATTATTTAGTGAAAAAATATCCATTGATTTGGATTAAAAATGAATGGTATGAAGAAAGTGGAATGGCGGGAATTTATGTGAATGGATATTTAGATGGTTCAGTTGTAGAACCTATTGATATTTATTGGAAAGAGCTATCTAAAGAATGTAAAGCAAATATATTATATTAAATGACATTGGTTGTGGATTTACATGACTGAGTTGAAAAGTGACTTTGGATACATTCCATTTCGATAGGTCACTATTAAATACTGAAAAACGGAACACAAAAGACATATTCGTGATTGCGTGCATATCAGTTACATTGGATACACCCTCATGTCTTCTACTTTTGATACATCCCAGAAACTAGTGTGTCCATACATGTAAAATGTTTTCAAATATAAATCATTCAAACAAAGTAATTCATCAAAGACTTGCATTTGCTTCCTTAATTGGTGACCATTTAGTGTTTTTAGTCTCTTAGATAATCGATAAAACTGCTCAAACTCATATACTACATCAATATTATTTGTTACTTCTACGATCTTATCTACAATAGGATCGACATTCTTCACCATTATATAATCAGCAAGTCGAACAATATCAAGGTAATTATCAGTAGTAATGTTTCTCTCCAATAGATCTTCTATAGTAACTGTACCAAAATATACGGACTCAGGTAAGACAATTGGCTCATCTTCACCAAAGTCTTCGACATTAGAATCAACCCAATCAGAAGATATCCAAGAGTCTTGAAGTTGCTTATAAGTAATAACGGGCATATTTGTGCTTTAAAAGTGTAACGATTATTTTTTACTGTATATTGTATATAAGTGATAAAAAAGTATAGTTTTTCAATTTTAGAGCAACTTATATCATGATTGGTCGGTCATAGACCGACCTTTCGGCGTGCGAAGCACGCCAAGTAAGAACCCTATAATTTTGTCATTTTTTTACTATTGACCCAAACATTCTAGTGTTACTGAAGATAATTTACACATATATGGGACCACAGTATTTTCATTGTAAGATATATGATATTTAATGGACTTGATTCCACTTGCTATAATAGAACGAACGCAATTAATACAAGGTAAATGAGTGCAATAAATAGTGGCGTTTTCACAAGATATTCCTCTACGAGCACAATCACTTAGTGCATTTTGTTCAGCATGTACCAGAAATTCCTCTAGAAGAGACGAGTTAAAATGATCATGTAATTTATCCATCATTTTATTACTAAATGAATCGGTCAAATATGTATTATGTGCTTGATTAATCATACGATTTTCTTTTACGATAACACATCCGGTTTGTAATAATTGACAAGGAGAACGTGTTGATGTAACAAAGGCAAATTCTCGAAAATATTCGTCGTATGTAGGTTGTTTTAACTGTACAGTCATAATAATTAATTCAGGTCAATATATCACTAGCTTAGTATAGCAATACGGTATTATTTATGTTGTTTTATAATTTAAAAAGAATTAATGTTCTTACAAACTACGAACAATATCTTAGTTTGTCATATGCTTTGTTAGCTCAGTTGGTTAGAGCGTTCGACTGTTAATCGAAAGGCCAAAGGTTCGACTCCTTTACGAAGCGACCCACAGTACGATTAGCTCAGTGGTAGAGCAACGCACTTGTAATGCGTAGGTCGAGTGTTCGACTCACTCATCGTGCAGAAAAAATGTTACCAAAATGGTTCAAAAAGGGTTTACTAATCATATTGATAGCATAACCCCAATCAAATTCCCATAATCTTTATATTTTCTACAATAATCAATTTAGAGAGAAATCCCATATAAAAAAACATATACCCATACCATGAAACTATTTATATTAGGTCACCGCGGATGGATTGGACAAAAATACGTAGATTACTGTACAAAATATGATATTGCTTACTGTTTTTCGGATACACGCGCCGATGATGCAAATATGGAAAAAGTGATTCTGGAATCCGGAGCCACTCACATTGTATCTTGTATAGGTCGTACCCATGGTGGGGGTATTCCCAATATTGATTATTTAGAACCCAATGATAAATTGCCCATTAATATGACCGATAATTTGTATGGTCCTTTGCATATAGCCCATATTGCCGAACGCAATAATTTGCATTTTACCTACATCGGTACCGGGTGTATTTTCCTGTACGATGAAACACATCCAATCGATTCCAATATTGGATTCACTGAAGACGATAAACCGAATTTCTTTGGATCCAACTACAGTATTGTAAAGGGTTATACCGATCGGTTGATGAAAAATTTCCGTAACACACTGAATTTACGAATCCGAATGCCGATTACCAACGAAAAACACCATCGAAACTTTATTCATAAAATCAGTCAGTTTGAAAAAGTATGCTCTGTACCGAATTCAATGTCTGTATTGACTGAATTGATTCCATTGTCGTTTTCAATGATGGAAAATGGCGAAACCGGTACATTCAACTTTACGAACCCTGGTGTAATTACTCATAATGAAATTTTGGAAATGTACCGCGAATTAGTCGAGCCGGAATTTAAATGGAATAATATGGATGTAGAAGAACAAAATGGAGTACTAAAAGCGAAACGAAGTAATAATTTATTGGATACCAGTAAATTAGAAAGCAAATATAAAGTAGCAGATATTAAATCTGCAGTAAGGAAATGTTTAGAAGAATACTTTTAGGTTCCCATCAGACCTACTTCCGTTCTACATTCAGAATTTTCTTTTTTGTACAGAAATAAAAAAGAAAAAATAGAGTATTTTAATTAAATTATATTAAACCCTTGAAGATTTAAAAAGACATTATACATATAAACTTTGATTTGTAGCAATATACTTGAGAACCATTTCTTCAATTAGAGATAATTTATATAGCCATTCAACTTCACCTTTACACCATTCCAATTCAAATAATCCACGCAATTCCTTCGCTACAGTAGCAACCTTCAATATAGCTTTTGTAAAATCTCCCAAGCTAATTTCCTTTGGGATCAATCTTCTTGATATGAATTCTTTACATTCTTCCTCCGTTTTACAATCACACCACTCCATTGCTTCATCTACAATATTAAACTGAAATGCTTCATCATACCGTATCCCGGATGCAATACCACGACTATGTTCTTCTTGTTCATACAACAAATACATTCCTTTCATTTCCAAAAGTCTTGACCGTAAGAACTCGTCTTTTACTGTAGGTATAGATACATCGCATTCTTGTTTTACTTTGACATCGCATATACATGATAATACTCCTACTATTTGCTTAGTCGTGAAATTCTCAAAGTAATTCCATTTGTCAATCATACAGGTAATCCAAATAGGACCATGTACTTCTGCAAGATGGCTACAAATTGATCCATTCGCGGTTGCAGTAATTTCCAGTTTATCGACTACTAAAAATTTCTCGCTTTCTAAAAAGTAGCAAATGCGCATGACCTGGTCTTTTACATGATTTTCAATTCTATATAATGATTGTTCTTCTTTTTTCAAATCTATCTGTTGCGTTTGTAGTGTTTGTAAATGATAATTGTCCTCTTCAATAGAAGGATGTTCTTCTATTAATTCGTCCATTTTTTGGCTGTATTGCTTTTTCTTTTTAGGTTGACATTTGGTCATCGATTCGATATAATCTTGATATATAGCACATACCCCTCTAGGTGTTTTCATAGTACTAATCGTTAATTTCGTTTTTTCAATTTCCTCTTTCATATCCAAATACGCATTTTTTTGATGGTGAATCTCACACTCTAAATCATCGTAGAGCATACTTTTATTGACAAACGAGACAATTGTTTCGACCGTAGCATTCGATGTCGATTTCAAAACATTTAAAATTAAGTTGTAGTCGATTTTGAATTTCGAAACTAGCGTAGGCGGCTTTCCACCCATCATGGTTCTATACTCCAATGAAGATGGATATGAACGGAATAAATTTGTACAATGAATTATATATCCAAAAGTATCAATTCCACGTCTTCCAGCACGACCTGCCATTTGTGTATATTCATGGGAATGCAAATTACGGTCACCATCGCCATCGAATTTAGTAATACCTGTAAATATTGCCGTTTTAATGGGACAATCTAAACCGATTGCAAATGATTCTGTAGCAAATAGGAATTTAATATACCTTTTACTAATACATAACTCTACAATTTCTCTCAAAATAGGGATCATACCACTATGATGAATTCCAACCCCTTTTTCCAATAATTTAATTAATTGTACATACTCCGGTAATCGGTAATATTCTTCGTGATTTGGCAATTTACGTATAATCTGATTCGCCTCTTTTTGAATTAAATACGGTATTTTAGTATCATCTTCTAATAAATTTGTAGTCAATTCATGCGCACATAATTCTACGTGCTTTCGGGAAAATACAAATGCAATCGCTGGTAATAATGACCGAGATTTCAGATGTTTAGCTAATTGGTTTAAACAGAATTTTCGATTAATACGAATTCGCTGCTTATCTAATACTGTACGGACTTCCTTTATTTGATCATATCCTTGCGCATAAAACTTACCTTTGTGATCTTGTAACATGACCGGTTCCTTGATTAATTTACGAAGACGTTCTTTTAGAGTTTTATCTTTGATTAATTTGAATTCATGCTCACCCATCGTAATAAATCCGTAGTGAGTCAATGGAACTACACGGTGTGTAGTAGGACATAAATATACATTTTTTTCAGGATGATTGGTTTCAATCCATTCTGCGAATTTTTCAGGTTTATCCAATGTAGCGGAAAGCATAATCATTTGTACATGATCTGGTAACATTAATAACGCTTTTTCCCATACCTGACCCCTATCAGGATCATTAATATAATGGATTTCGTCAAATACAACCGCTGCTAACTCAGTTTCGAAATCCATTTGAAATTGGAGCACATTTTCATTAGAAAGCGATTGATTAAATAAACGATTCATTAAAATTTCAGTAGTCATAATAATGACATCAGCTTCGGGATTGGTTTTAATATCACCAGTAAATAAACCAAACGATATATGAGGGAATTTATTGGTGAATTCATAAAATTTTTGATTTGATAACGCCTTTATGGGACTTGTATATATTACTTTTTTCCCCTGTTCAACTAAATGTTCAATTGCAAACTCTGCTGGTAATGTTTTACCAGATCCAGTATGAGCTGTAATCAATACATGCTGTTTATTTACTATACCCTCAATTGCATACTTTTGAAATGAACTCAAGTCATGGGGAAATTTAGTAAAATACTTTTTGTACTGATATCTATTGTCATCGTCATCGGGATAAAGATTATTGCATAAGATTACCATTGTGTTTGTTTGTGTTTGTTTGTGTTTAGTAGTATTTGTACGAAATGTAAAAAGGTTTTTATATAAGTACTATATTAATGATCAAGTAAAGCCTTTATACTTTTTTTTCAATTTTTACCACTTTTTACTGAGAACAATCTATCAAATATGTATATATAGTAAATAATATGTCTCCAAATAAATCATCCAGACAACCCCGGAAAAAAACGTCGTCACGATTAACTCGAAAATCGAAATGTGAGCCCATATATAAAACGCAATCTGAAATTACGTATTATTCTCGAAAAAATAGACTCTATTGTGAAATCGACAATGACCTTCTTGACAAATATTTCCCCGCAAAAGGATTAAACACGTACGATACGGTTTATCCGACTTCTACAGGACTAGATTATAATGGATCGGAATCCATTTTTAAAATAGGAAATCGAACTTTTTATAGCCCTTTACATAAGACTCATTACAATACAACCTATATTTATATTATCAGTAAAACAGTCGGGAATGGATTGTATTTCAAAGTCGGTGAAGGAGGAAAACAAGATTATCGAGAGAAAGATGTTGTACCTGGTAGATTGGGTGATGCACAAACCTTTTTATTACCCGGTTTGCAAAACGTAGGATATAAAGTACATTATGTATTTTATTTCTTGAAAGAGTATCATCCATATTTACGAGAGAAAAATACATTTATTGGTATGTATATTGAAACCAGAATTCACGCTATATTACGAAAGTTATTTCCACAAGCCGTTTTATCTTATCCTACAAATAATCCCAGTGAATGGTACAGAATTGAAAAACATGAAGCGCAGTTTTTCTTAGGATTTATTCTCGATTGTATTACTCTATTTGACGATCCTATCTTTAAACCTCTAGAAATCTGGAAATATGAACTCCTCGTTGATAATAAAAATAAAAAAAAAATCCCACAGGCACATACTCCTGAGAAAAATATGGATCTATTGCCAATAAATCAAGTACAAACACGCTTACGTACTTTTATTGACAATTCATTGGAATTGCAATCCATACAAAAGACTAAAGATACACTTCGTAACCCTGTAATACGCATGGATATGGTCACTGACGTACTCAATATAGAATCATTACAAAAGCGCGTTCATAAAGAATATAATGTACTACAAAAACCCAAATACAGTATTGGTGATTATGAATTTATTTTAGATAGCATTAAACGACCATCCAATATAAGCAATGATCCCAATAGTGCGCGCAAAATGCATATTGTTTATACAGGTCTCCAGAAAAAGAACGAAAATGACCAAAAAAATGTAATTGCACAATTGAAAGAAAAAGGCGTAATTCACACTATCGAAGTAATTGAAAGTGAAAACCGAGAAGACGTTCTTTATTTTATTGAATTGCGCGATTTTTTACATTTAGAAGCAAACAAAAGAAAAGCAACAAATGATTACGATAATTGGATTTTCAAATATGATTACGAAACTCACTGGAATATGAACTATGAAGATGAATTGCCAATTGATGTAGAAAATACAAACGAAACTGTATTATTGCCTTCATTCTTTTTTGAACAATCTGTACAAAATTATTATGGAGAGAAATATATTGGATTGGTACATGATGATTATAGCGTACATGACCTAAATAAAGTACAATTGCTGTCGTGGAAAATCATCGGATACGACGAACATACTCGTATGAATACACGACAACTCTACGATAAGGAAACGAAAGAAGTGATAATAAGGGAAGGCGAAATAACAATTGAAGTCATTTCCGTATATAAATTGATGAACTTACAAAACGAATCCGAAAAAAGGAAAAAGAAAAAAACCAAACAATGGAAACGTGCATACCCAGAAGAATTCGAAGTCAATAATGTGACATATCGTCCAAAAGATGTCGTCAAATTAAAAGACACTTTTACAAATTTTGTGGGAACAATACCAATACAAGACGTGGATGGACAATGGAAGGAATATATTATTGATTCGGTATGGAATGACCGTTTGTCCGATGAATTGCTAAATCCATATGTCGATGTGGTCAAAATGGAAGATTATTTAGAAAATAACAAAAAATTGTCTAAATGTCCTAAATATTATTTGAGTACTCCTTTTTTATCTGGAAAAATCGAAATTATTACACATGCACCTTTTCAGAGAAACGGTAAGAAGTATCGACTTGGTGATATTGTAGAAGTAAGCAGTTCTATAACTGAAATATGGAGTAACAATCAATTTTTCTCTACAGTTCGAGGATGGAAAGAATCAAAACAAAAAACATCAGTTCATTATTTGAGAATCTATTTAGTTGATTTAAAAAAAAGGAATTATCATTTTCAATTAATTAGCGAACCATTTGAAAATGAAAATATCTCAAATAATACAATGAAAATCAAGGATTTGGATGAATATACTGATCAAATTACTTTAGCAAAAATGAAAGATCCTAAAGTAAAAACATATATTCAACATTTACCATTTTTCCTAAATTACAAAATCGAGAGAATTGTGAATCATCTTCCTAAAACTTTTCATTTTACAACTCATCGAGAATTCGTAAAACAAAATGGTTCTCTCTATTTAGTTCAATGGAATGATGATAAATTAAATGAAACAAATTGGAAAAATCGACAAGAACCTAAAGTAGTAGAATTATATGCTAAAAATGCAATTGAATTATACGAAAAAGCTACAAATGTTCCTTCTACAGGTAGAAAACGCCGGAATCGAAAGGAAACATCGAAAAAGAAGGATGGTGATTTATTACTGGGTCAAGATAATACAAATAATAATGGTTCAACTCGTAAAAAACGAAAATGAATTCAGATGAGTTAGTTGGAGAGAAACATTTAGGCGAAAAATAAAGTGTAAGATATATATAGAAAATCAATAGCCTTTATAAAAATAATATTTATACAATGATTGGAACAGTAAATGGATTATATTACGGACAAAATGATCGAGTAGATGAAATAAACAGTAGATTACATACGCGTCAATTCCCAGACTCGCAATTGGCGCCTAATTTTAGTCGTCATCCAGTCATGACACGTTATTCGAGATTTCCGATTGCAGATCGTGTTGCACCATCACAAGAACCAATACGTGCTGTACCAATGCATTCAGTTGAGGGAAATTTCAACCCAGGGTCAAGAGCACCACCTACTACATTTTTGCAAAGCATTGATGTGGAGTCGGGGTTACGTAATCAAACAGTAGCCAAACAAAAAGCCGATCAGGCTTTTTATGTACCATCGTCCAATAGTGATTTGTACAAAGTCAATGTGCCGAGAACATCCAATATCCAACCACAACCACATCCAGGATTATTCACACCTACAAATACAAATGTTACTTCGAGAGAAGAACGAGTACGATCCATACCAATCGGACGGGATCTATTCAATAACCATACACGTACTCAATTGCGATCATTTGAGTGAATGTAGATTGCAAAAAACATTTATTTTACTGAGTGTATATTATACAAATATATACACACAGTTTTTACTTATTCATGTATTCCATGTTATATAATTTAGGGATTTTTTTGTTGGTTTCATTAATCTTAATATGGGTTTTAAAAAGGTTCTATAGTGAGCCAATGCAAGAAGGTTTCTCTCAAACTAGTCCATATGTGTTAAAACAAAATAATTCCATATATGATTCATTTTATTTAGATTACTATGATGAATACCAATCTTCTGATAGTTACAGTATTCAAGATTCCGAGACAATACGTACTTCTACTAAAATAACCGACAATTCGTCTATACTAGATGTAGGATGTGGTACAGGACATTTACTGCAAAAATTAGAACAACATGATGTACATGCATTTGGATTGGATATTTCACCTACAATGGTTGAACACACTAAACTGAAAGTAAAACATTCTGAAGTCCAGTGTGGAAATGTAACATCTGACCCTATGAGGTATGAAAATGATTCTTTCTCTCATATTTGTTGTACTCATTTTACTTTATACGAAATCCAAGATAAAAACACATTTTTCAAACATTGTTATTTTTGGTTACGCAAAGGAGGGTATTTGATTGTACATATTGTCAATCCCGAATTGTATAAAAAAGCGGCTCCCTCTATTGATCTCTCGAGTGTATCTTCGAAAATACAAAAGACAACCATATCGGAAACCACTTATGACTATGAACGTAAAATAAATCCAAGTTCAAGCAACAAAGACGAATGTATTGTTACTGAGACCTTTACTGACTCGATTAATGGAAACGTACGACATAATGAAATGACCATGTACATGGAATCGAAACGGGATTTGTTAAAAATGGCACAGGATACTGGCTTTGAATTTGTAGAAGAAAAAACGTATATAAATGACCTATATGATGAAAATCAATTTTTGGTTATCTTAGTTAAACCACTTTGTGGAAAAGAGTAATAAAAATGGTCTTTAACTAAACTATAATAAAGCGGTTAAAAAATATTTTTGGTATTAACATGTATAGCAAAAATTCAAAAAAACATTAATGAACCCAAAATTACCTCTTGAAATTATCAATATAATATTAGAATATGCAGATACCCGTACAGTTATTTACTACGATTCAAAAAAAGACGGATTGTTTTTCCGTTTTTGTAAAGAAAATGATGAATTTAAGAAAATAGAAGGTTTATATAATAATCGTAAAATAGATGTATTTGAAGATTACAATGGATATAGACAAACGCAAATATGTTATAATATCGGCATGAAGAAAATACCGTCATGGTACGAGCGTATGGACCGATTTGAACACGCCAAGAGTTATATGATTATTGTAGTAGAAGAGGACAAAGAGAACAATACGTTAAATCGAGAGTATCATGTATCATCGGTTATTTCATTTCAAAACGGAGATTTACTATTAAATTAATATAAAATGAGACAAACCGTTAAGAATGATTGTAATGCACTGAGTGATTTAGCAATATTAGTTGTAGGGTATATATCACCATAACCAAGAAGACATGCAGTAATTATACTAAAGTATAATCGATCGAAAAAGTTTTGAAATACAGAAGGACGGGATATCTTTTCTTCCTCGTCTTCTACCTTTTCTTGAATATTCCTTTTTAGGTTTTGTTTTTCTGCAGTCTCGTACTGATTGAGTTGTTCAAATGACTCATGTGTCACTTTTTTGGACTCTTTTTCTACAATATCATCTTTCACTTTATCTTGTACAACATTAATTCCTTGAAAATGTGTTGTATCCAACAACGCATAAAAAAAACTGAACACGATTATTAATGAGACAAGACCGATGATTTTTAAATGGTACTTTTTTTTCAAAAGTGAATTAAAAAAAGAAAATTGCATACTTTAGTTATAGTTGTTAAAAATTATGTATATGGTATATTGTGATTTTTATTTAAAATTTGTTTTAATATTTCATGCGTCTTACTTTTGAATTTTACTGGATTATCACATGCGGCATGTGTATGGTGTAATTCATACAGTATTTTCCTGCGCTCATTTTTCCTTTTTTTTGATTTACCATTGTCTTTCTCCATTTCTTTTGAATCATCATCATCATCATCTTTGTCCTTTGTTATAATGGCGGTGTCTTGTTTTTCTTCTGGTTTCTGTTTTTCTTTTCTTTTTTTGTGTTTTCGAGGGGAAGTAGAATCTGTTTTGTTTAATGTCATTGTTTCAATATAACATGTATTTATTTATAGCATTCTTTACGAACAGTTTAGAAAATCAATTTTAGAATCTCGAATATCAATCTCCTAAATAAGAGTCATTAAATTAGATCTAAATCGAAATCATTATTTAGCACAATATCATCATCATCATCATCATCATCTTCTATTTGTTTTGGTTTAGTTATTTGTACCGGTTGTACATCTTGTACGTTGGAAAATTGAACATTATTGTTATCGTCTGCTAATCTATCACTAAATCCCTTATTCATATATTCTCGAAACAAAGCGTGTAATTGTAATTGCTGTGCTTGTTGTTCAGAATACACATGATCGACATCTACATGACATAATGGTTTCAGTGTTTGCCAAGATGACCGATTATTGATAAGTAAAAAGGTATTACTTCCAACATAATTACTCCTCTTTCTTCTACCGCGCATTGCACCTGGTAGTACTGCAACATAGGTGGTACCGTTTTTATTGCAAACACGGAAACGACCATTACCACTAACAGCAGTAACAACTGCATATTCTTCTTCCGGTGATATAATCACTGGTACATCGTTTTTATTTAAGTTTCCATTTTTTCTTGCCATGGATTTGGCTTTTTTACCACCTTGAAAGTTTTTGCCCATTTTGTTGATTTAAAAGCTTATATTTACTGTGTTATAAGTATGAATTATTTGATGGATATACTAATTTATTTTTTTTCAATTTTAGACATTTTTTTATATGAATGCCTAAATAAGTATAAATAAGTGACTTACTTATACTACAATAACTAAAGGTCATTTATTATATAATGTCGGTCTTTTTGACATTTGGAGGTGGAAAAAATAATTTCCGCGAGGCATCAAAGCGCTTGGAGAAACAAGCCTATTCTACAGGTATATTCGATAAAGTGTATTGTTATTTAGACAAAGATTTGAAAACCATGGACGATTTTTGGGGTATTCATGGTAATTTTGTAGAAAAGAATCCACGATTGTATGGTTATGCAATATGGAAACCATATTTGATATTAAAAACACTGGAAACGATGAAAGATGGCGAACGATTGTTTTATGCCGATGCTGGATGTGAATTTGATTTAGATTGTGAAAACCCGAAAGAAAATTACGAGAAGTTAATCAATTCTTGCAAAAACCAACTTGTTCATACATCGTTTTGTAATTTAGAAAAGTCGATGACGAAAATGGATCTTATTGCACAGTTAAGTATGAAGGACCACCCTGAATTGAATACTTCGCAAATTCAAGCGACTGCATTCATTTTGACTAAATGTGATAAAGTACTTGAGATTGTCCGCTTATGGTATGCACTATGTGGAAACTATCATTTAATAAGCGATAGTCCTTCTACAATACCAAATGTACCCGAATATGATGAACATCGACATGAACAATCTATATTTAGTATATTATTAAAGAAAATGAATTTTTTCCAATATTTCAAAGGAACAGATCGTAATTCAAAGAACAATGTGGAAAGTGTTATTTGTTTGAATCGTAATCGGGGTGGTGTTCAATTTCCAGCATGTCGTGTCACGGGATCACCTTTTTACAATTTTAACGAAGGGGATGCATTTATATGTGGGAAACAAGTTATTCATATGTCCAATTTAATACGTACAATCGAGCCCGAATATATAGTAGAAACAGGGTTTGCAAGTGGTCGTACATCTGCTACTATGGTACAGTCGTGTAGAACAAAACCTATACAGCATTATGTAGTATGTGATACGAACTATTTGAAATCGCCATTTCAGAACTATTTTGCTGTGATGTGTCCTTATATTAACTTTTGTACAGGAAGTACTGAAGAAATATTAACACCGGAATTTTTGAAAGAGCAGTTCCCTAAAAACATTGATTGGGTGACAATTGACGGAGCGGATACGTACGAAGGTATTGTACATGAATTAACCGTCGTTATGCCGTATGTACGGTCAGGTGGCATTCTCTATGTAGTTGGAGATCAATTGACTCGCCCATTTGTAAAAGACGCTTGTAATGAGTTCAAAAAAATACATGAGTCGGAAATTATAGTAGAACAAGAATACATAAACCGCAAGTTGATTGAATTTTATCGAGTCCGGTAAAAAACAGGCATTTTATTCTATATTAAACCAATCTATAGAATAAAAAAAATTACAATTTATATTACATCAACAAAGTATATTTACACAACAGGATAAGATGGTTGCATAGCAATTCCACATGTACCCTTATTTTTTGTACTGGATGATTTTTCGATTTTCACGTATCCATCTTCTCCCCATGATGATCCCCATGAATTCTTTACTAACCAATAGGGTTGATTACTTTCTGTACCGTATCCTACAACCAAAACACCGTGATCCAAATTTGTTCCACATGCAGAACCAGTAATGACACCACTTTCATACATTTGAAATGTACGTGTATCAGCCTCAATTGCAACACTGACTGGACCGATCGCTACTGCTTTTTCCAAATCAACCTCGTTTTGTGGCGTAACATCGACACACGATGATAAAAATACAACGGGCTCACATTTAGTACATGTTCCTGATTTGGCTAAGTACTTGTAGTCCGATTCTTTGCACATTCCATTGTCAATTGCATATTGGAAAGCACCATCCATTAAACCACCATTGCACCCATGGTTACCGTACTTGAAACCTGCACTGCAATCCACCAATTGTTGTTCAGATAAAGACACTAAATCCCCCTTGGCGATTTGCCATGCTCCTTCCATTGCACCAGTTGCACTGAATGACCAACATGAACCACATTGTCCTTGATCTTTGACTGGGGTTACTGCACCTTTTTCTCTCCAATCTAATTCTACAGGAGCATCTACATCTACTGATTTAAATGACTCACAAGTGGAGCCAACCATGTAGTTGTTTTTGTAGTAGTGAAATTCATCTAAATTCAAATCGGAGAAGATGGTTTCTCCTAAAGTATAATTATTTTGGCGAGCATTTTCGTTCATAGCGAATTCCATGTTATCGCGGTAGATTTCAAAACGAGAATTGAACTCTTCTACACTGTTGTACTGTTTTCCATACTTTTGGATAAATCCTTCGAATCTGGAAAAATGGTCACCGGCTGCTACTATTGGTAATAGAGATAAAAGCAAGAAAAAATACATAGTTTTATGTATGGTATATACAATACAATACATTTTTTCTTTAAGTAGTTATTTCAATGATTATAGGATAATGATCGCTATTTGTAATATCACATCCTTCTTCGTAATCATGATAGTAATATACGTTTTCAATCTTGGAATAAATCGATTTTGATGTTAAAATATGATCAATCGCAGAATACTCACTGGTTTCTACTATACAATCACCATTGGGGTCATACCAGTTTGTATAACGGTCTGATTGATCTACATAATTACCTACTGAAAATAATTCGTATTTACCTGAATATGTACCATTGTTTCCATATAAAATATTTAGCGCACGTGAATTGGGAATATTGGAATTCAGATCCAGTACATTAGGGTCAAAGTCGTTTAAATCACCAATGACAATTATATTATCGGTATTTTTATACTTACTGACAATTTCATTTTGCAAAACCTGTGTCTGTGCTTCGCGTTTTACACAAGCGGTCGGATCATTTGGATTGGATAATAAATGGGCTCCAACTAGATGTATAGTATTATTATTTATGGAAAAGTCGGCAAACAGATGCTTGGAAACGCTCGTCGATCCATTTTCACCAGTATAATCACAATTATTGTTTTCTATTGGATAATCGACCCTTTCATCTGTTCGCGCCAACGGAGCAACCGGATCGATTTTGGTGATCAAACCAACGTTTTGACCAGTATAAGTATCTGTACCTTCTATTAAATAGGGTTTGTACCCCGACCCTGGTAGTAATTCAATTAATTCCTTTAATTGCGTACAACTTTGTACTTCACACATATGTACAGTATCTGCATCGATTTGTTTAATGACATTTGCTACTGCAGCCAAATGAACATATTCTTCTTCACTGGAATTCCATGAACAACCACTACCAGGGCAGTCTTTGTACTGTTCGGTAAATAACCATTCTACATTGTATTGCGCAACTGTCCATCTTGATTTATCTGGACGTCTATCTTCTACTTTTGTTGGTACAACACAGTCGTATTGATCTGTAGAACCAGAGGTTTTTACTATAAACAGTACGAATAATAGCCAGAACATCTATTTTCTCTAAAGTTCGAAAAAAAAATACATAATTAAACTACTATGACTATTCAGTAATCACCTATCATATGTACTATTATATAGAACATAAATATAGTTCATATATTGTATAGTAAATCAAACAAAAATACAGATAAAGTAGTGGGTTGAGAAAAACGATCCTTACTGAAAAGAATTATTATGAATAATCGGTTCCCTAGGATCGTGAAACAAACTAATCACAACATAGTAAAGTTCGAGAGAAATATAAAGTATCTTATTTAACACATGAATAATCAAATAATCCTAAATTTGAAAAAAAAAAGATTCCACATATCAATATTATCAATAAATATTACAAATAAAAAATGACTCGCTTTAAAAACGTGTTGAAATTGAAAATAAAAAAATGTATATACGTACTTTCATATTACAATATAAAAGTACGAATAATGAAATGCAAATTACGAGAACATGCTAAAGGACAATATTTCACTAAAAATGAATATTTGAAGAATTCTGTACTTTCATTGATATCCAATAATCCATCTACTATTTTAGAACCATCAGTTGGTCGGGGAGATTTAGTAAAACATGTACAAGATCATTGGACATCATCCGATGAAACTCCTCGATTTGTCATGTACGAGATTGATGACAATTTAGAATGTTTAGTCAATAAAAAAGATATTTGTTTTACAGATTTCCTAAAGGTTCCGAAAAATGAAACATTCGATACCATCATTGGAAATCCTCCATATGTAAAAACATCGTCGAAAAATATGTACATTCAGTTCATTGAAAAATGTGTAGATTGGCTAAATCCAAATGGAGAACTCATCTTTATTGTTCCAAGTGATTTCATTAAATTAACCAGTTCCGCTAAATTACTACAAAAAATGCTAAAGTCAGGTACTTTTACTGATATCATTTATCCTCATGATGAAAGATTATTCGAAAATGCATCCATCGATGTGATCATCTTCCGTTACTGCAAAAACCCTTCTTTAGAAAAAAGGACGAAAATTAACGGAGTTGAAAAATATTTGAATAATCAGAATGGAATCATTACATTTACGGACGAGCTTACTACTAGTAAGACACGACTATTTTCCTATTACTTTGATGTATATGTAGGTATGGTTACTGGTAAAGAAGACGTTTATAAAAACAAAGAGTATGGAAATGTGGATATTTTAAATGGTAAGTCGAAAAAGGAACGATATATCTTGATCGATCATTATCCTACTGATAATAATTCGCTAAATGAATATTTATTGGAACATAAATCCGAATTGATTTCCCGGAAGATCAGAAAGTTTAGCGAAGAAAATTGGTTTAAATGGGGAGCATTGCGAAATTACACAACTATCCAAGAACATTTAGGAGAAGATTGTATTTTTGTACAGAACATTACCCGACAAAAAGAAATATGCTTTTTAGATAAAGTCCAATTTTTTGGAGGAGGGTTAATTGTTTTAATACCAAAACGGAAGTTACCAGTTCCTTTAGCAAGAATTGTGGAATATATCAATAGCGATACTTACAAAGAAAATTACATGTACAGCGGGCGATTCAAGATTGGACATAATCAATTAAAAAACTCGGTGTTTCCATCACACCTGTCTTAAAAAAAGTAATAAATAAAAATGTTTTCTATTACTTTTATAACTTTATTTTTAGCATAGTTTCAATCAAACAAATTAATCAAATAAACATTTAATAAAATTTTCATTGTATTTTTTTTCATTTGCATCACAAATATGATTGAACAATTCATTATTTAAAATTACTGGCTTCCCGTCAGAATGTGAAATAGTACTATCATACTCAGTAAAAGGGATTATATCTTCAATATATTTACAGAATTCTTCACCTTCACGTGTTTTTTTGTAATGGGTAATATGTTTATTACCCCTGGAACAGTTTATACTAGAAATTATAGGTATAAGATTTCCAGTTCTATCTTTATCAAGTACATCAGACCATTCGCTACTATTTGGAAAAATATGCTCAATGCTAAAATTATTATTTAAAATGTCAATTGGTATTTTTCCTTTGTAAAAATAAAACATCAATGTTTTTTCAAAGAACCTTAAATTTCTGCGTTTATCATTTTTATTTTTTCCATTGTCTAGTTTTCTTATATATGGTGTTTTCGTTTCAATTAGTAAGTACTTAATTAATTTATGAAAACGTTCTTTGGTTACAGTTATGCTAATTTGTTCAGGATTACTTAATAGACTTTTTACTGAATTATCAATAAAACCACCTCCTGCTCTATATGTAATAGAATCATAGTTTTTATATTCTTCGCGAATTTCCTTATTTTTTAAGTCACTTATAAAAAAATGAAACAATAAACAACGTTCTATACTTTGAACAATAGTAGATTCGTCTAAGTTTTTTCTACTGTACCCTATAATAGAACTAATTAACATAAATATATTATTCTTTTTCAATGTTTGTAATTTTGCTTTACATGAAGTATTGAATAATTTATCATTAATTTTATCTGTAAAAATGTTTGATATCGATTTATTCATAATATCACATGCATAAGTAATATTTTTAATAAAATCATTTACATTTTCTGTTGTAAATGTATTGTCATAACCTCCATATAACGCCTTGTAAAGTTTGAAAAATAAAGATAGTCCATCTACTTCTGTTTTACTAATAAACTTATATTTTTTACTGAAATGATTTTGGAAACCTACGATGAAATCATAGGCATTTATATCATCTGTCTGAGGATTAAAAATATAGCACATTAAAACTTCATCTTTTGATTTCCATTCATAATATTCTTTTATTGTGTTTTGTAAATTTGTCTTAAAAACATTATCATAAATTATGAAATCAATACATGGGTATAATCGACTTGCCAATAGTTCAGTTTCAGTTAATCTACTATTAAATTTGTTTATTCGTTCAAATAAAATCGCTAATTCTGATGTTGTGTATCCTATAAATATATTTACATTTATCTGAACATGTAAATCAAAATTATCTTCCTCACCAATTTTAAGTTTTTTTTGAATTTTTTCAATTTCATCATCTATCTCATTTTGTATGTCTTTAATTATTTCAAATAAATCTTCTCTTCCAATTGATTTAAAAAATCTGTCTGGTCTTCGTATTTTAATAAAATCATTATAAGACATGGATTTAAATATTTCAATTATTTCATCCGTATTTTCAACCATATCTAAAATAATTATTAAATTATCCAAGTAATCTTCAAAAATTTCAAATGGATTATGTATAAAATGTAGTATGGCGTTAATGCGATTATTTCCATCGATGTTAGATAAAAACACATTTTCATTTACTATGTTTTGACCAAACGTAATAGGGAAAACTGTATTTTTATTTTCAAACAAAAACTCTATAAAAGAACGCTCATTCGGGACATTTTCACTTTTGGGACACGTATCCCACTTTCGTTTTCTTTGATATTTGTCCTTTCTTAATATATTAAAAAAAACTTTTGAAACAAGATCTTTTACATACCATTTATCATTAACAATAGTTTTCTCTGTCATTATTCTAATTATACAATAATTGACGGATTGTATTTAAGTAGTAGTTTCAATTTATTCTTTTAGTTAAAATCTTAAAAATATACAATAATTTAAACACTTTTTTCTAATACTTTTTCAATAATATTTTCTAGGATTGGTTCAACAATGGTTTCTGTACTGGGCTCCTCAATCGGTTCCTCAATCGGTTCCACAATAACGTTTTTTTCTTCTACAGGGACATTTGGTGTAAAGTCGATCCAATCACTCGGCAATGATTGAATGAACGAATTGATTGACTTCTTAATGATTCCAAATATAGTATCATAGGCTTCATCATATGTACGGTATTTTGGTTTTACTGTTTTTTCCTTTTTCCAATTGATTTGCAATATGTTAGACGGATTGACATTCATAATTAAATGGTTTATCTGTTTCAACCCTCTAATTAAAACCCTAGACGAATCGATCTTATCGATACAAAGAAACCAGTAGTCTCTACCGTGTATTTCGGCTTTATTTTTATGTACAAGAGTATTCATTGTATGGAAATTCATGGCTTTAGGGATCTTATCATAAGCCAAATCAGTAAAAGCATATACTATGCCTCCTTTACTAAAAGCATTGTCAGATGATCCAATCGATGTTTTAATATTGACCGGATGGAAGTTGATTTTATCATAATCCAGTACAAGAATGTCCCCAAATTTGCGGGCTTGTTCATCGACTATATGTTCCTTGAAAACCGGGTTTTCGCACAATGCATCTTTAATAGAACGTTCATCCTTCAGACTACCCCCACGCCCTTCCCCTTCCACTGCATCCGCTATTTTCACTTTATAGTTTTCTAAATAGTCCTGCATGTCTTGTAGAATTTTAGGAATGTAGCAAGGAATGTGGCATTTTGGTCCATGTACTACTGCAGCAGTCCTAATAATAGGAACACATGGATTTTGCTCGGTAATAGTACTAGCATTGACAACTGTTTCTACTGTATTCATCTTGGCTCTTTTACTAAGTTTGTATAAAATACGATTCGTTTTAATTGAGAAGTGATAAGCGATATAAATAATATATATTACTCTTTTTAGATTACTATATATAACTAAAAAACAATACATTTTCAATTTTAGAAACTCTTTTCATATAGTATAAGAAAGGTCATGTACGATGTGGTAATTATAGGCTCAGGAATATCCGGATTATATAGTGCATATAAATTACAAGATAAATACTCAAAAATAGCGGTATTTGAAAAATCCGATACAATTGGAGGACGCATTTGTACAGTTAAATGGTACGGCTCCAATATTGAAGCAGGAGCCGGAAGGTTAAATCAAACACACCGGCTCTACAAATCATTATTACAAGAACTAAATATTAAGACGATACCAATAAGTGGTAATGTATCGTATTACAATGAAAAATCACCATACCATCAACAAAATCCTTTTGATTATATTACTAAAGTACTGGATTCAGCCAAGCACAAGAGTGTGAAATTATTGCAATCTACTAAATTTATCGATTATGCTAAATCCATTTTGAAACCCGACGAAATCCAATTTGTGAAAAACGCATTTGGGTATTACGAGCAATTGGTAAATATGAATACATACAATGCAATCAAGCTATTTTCTAAAGGCATGCATACAAAGAATCACTTTTCCATAGTCGATGGTGGTATGTCCAGTGTAATCAATACCCTGTACAATAAATTAGCTAAAGATCGTTGTACTGTATTTTGTAATCAAGAAGTATCATCAATTAATTATCAGGATTCTTGTTTTCATTTTACAATCAGCAATTCGAGAGAAACAATACAAGCAAAAAGGTGTATAGCCGCTATACCGAAATATGATTTACTGTCTTTTACTTATTGCAAGCCCTACAAATCCTTGCTACTCAACATCAATGTGAAAATACTATGCCGGATTTATGCAAAGTTCGACAGAAAGGATATATGGTTCGATGAATTGCCTAAAACAACTGTCTCAAATGAAATACGGTATATTATTCCCATTGATCGAGAGAAAGGTATTATTATGATTTCTTATACGGATTCAAAATATGCTAAATACTGGGGTTCGATGCCCAATAAAAAAGCCATGATCGATACTTTACATGAAAAAATCCAAGATGCTCTTAATATTACTATAGCCAAACCCAAAGATGTATGTGCATTCTACTGGAATACCGGTACAGCATATTGGAAACCAAAAGTGGATAGTAGGAAAATATCTGCTAAAGTATTACAACCCGATACATCGAGAGAATTTTACATTTGTGGCGAAAATTACTCGGAAACCCAAGGTTGGATTGAAGGCGCCTTAGAAACATCCAATCATGTAATCCGGAAAATTACACAATAATCATCGATTTGTAATATGACAAGGATCATATAACAAATAGGACGGACCAATTATACCCGCCTACTAATAGCACGCCAATTTGTACCAGTACCTCTTCCGGTGCCGCTAGTTGATAAACTAGCATTCTTGTAATACCAAACCATTTGCATCTTTTCAAGTATATATAATACAAATATTCATTTTTTTTAACAAGTGAAATAATCTTTTTCGACTAGACGATCATCTATTTGAAATTTGTTACTACATGAACTGAATGTGATATTTAGATCAATCGAGCCATCTGAACGGATTTGTGATATATTGCCTACATATACCTCTTCGATTGGTGATTTGGCAGTATTCCAAGCTATTTTCATATTTAAATCGGTTTTAATGTACATGGAGGAAATAATGCAATCCAATAAATTACGTATATTTGTGCTACTGCTAAATAAAGATGGGATTTGTAAAAATAGATTTGTTACGTAAGCGTGATAAAAATTGTCTTTTATTTTTTGTTGTAATGTCTCGGCTGTATCATTTGCAGTATATTCAATTAGAATGATTCCTACATTATTATTCAAATAAGGCAAAGGTTCAAACGCCATAGCCAATCCTACTGTTAATGGACGGGTTGTCTTTAATGCGGCATGTGTATGTTTTAATATTTGAAGATACGTATCGTACCGTTTATTGGAGGAAAATAGACTTTTCTTATGTATCATGTTGGTACCATAGGTGTCCTTTTTTTCATAATGCTTGTAATTCAAAAAAGTAGTATTCCATAGTTTGTCAATGACAAATGACACAAAACGGAATAAATAATAAAAAGATAAATAGAAATCGGTTTTTAGAAAAATAGGTGGCGGACTACTGGAAAGTTCGTTTAATAATGAAAACATAAATGGACCAGACACGTAATAATGATTGAAGTGAATGAATATTTTGTACAACTCATTGGATTCATCTGTCGAAAAATGAACAAGTAGTTTATTATTGTTTCCGTCAATAATAGAATCTTTTGGTATATCGAGTTCGAGAGAAACAAACGCTAATTTTTCATAGACCTTTTCTTTTACTTGATTGAACTCGTTTAATTTACTGAACTCCATTTTTACTGTATTCATTTTAGGTTTTACATTGGAATCCTTTTTATCGATTTGAAAAGAATCTTCGTACGATTGAAGTGGAAACTGATTGTATAAAAATGTTAGTAATTGTATAAAACATTGATTTGTATATTTTTGTATATTGTCGTATAACATGAATGATTGAGTTTCGAGAGAAATAAAGAGTATAAGTTATTTTAGAATATTACGTTTATATTTATGTTTAAAGATTACTAAACATAAAGAAAGACAATTAATTACGGCGTTTTGATTTTCTGGCCTTTTTGGACTTTTTAGCCTTTTTGGATTTTCTTGCTTTTTTGGATTTCTTGTTGCGACGTGTTCTGCGCTTCTTACCCCCTGCTGCATTTGCTAGTTCTCCTTCATTTGTACCTGTACCTGTACCTGTTGCACCTGTACCTGTACCTGTATCTGTATCTGTTGCACCTGTATCTGTATCTGTTGCACCTGTACCTGTACCTGTACCTGTACCTGTACCTGTACCTGTATCTGTATTTACTGTCTCTTCACCACCAAAACTAAACATATTTTCACTAATTATATACAGTACCAATACATTTTAATCTTCTCCGAATCCTTTTTTTAAATCCATTTATCATAATATTTCCTAAATTTCATTTGGGTAATATCATAATTGCAATTGTAATTCATGGAATTATCATGTAAATCGATCGTATTGAGAATTTTTACATCTTCATCTAAAGTCACTTTCATTTGGTATTGAAACAAAGAGTCTAAATAAGGGGAAACCAAGAAATTCCGATAGAGTTCATATTGTAAAATGGTTTCATTGTCATTGACTGGGAAACAATGAGTTACTATGGTTTTAACGACATCATTCGCGCGTACTCGAGTCACTGTTGTATCAGGTAAATGGAACTCGTTTTCTACTACAACTGTATCAGCATTACCAAGCCATCGAGAAATGGTATTCTGCCCAGAAGTATAATGGAAGGTAGTTCTTCCGGCGACATTTTCTTTTAAATCATGATAATCAATATGAAAAGGAATAGGAGATCTTGGATTACCAAACGAATGAACATAACTAATATGAGTCATATCAAGGAGGTTTTCCATAATAATCATACAAGGTTTTTGTATTAATCGTTGTCCAGTAATTTTCACAAAAGCGGGGTCATCTTCTTCTGGAGGAACAAAAGCGGTGAAATTTTCATATTGTTGTTTAAGTAGTTGAGTAGGGCTAATATAAAGCGTTTCATTTTGAAAGAAATAATCGAATTCGAAAAAAGGTTTATAACGGATCGGTCGCGTTGTACCGGGAACAATTACTGTATTATTGTTGTAATATTTCCAACCGTGATAAGGGCATACAACACATCCATTCTTTACTATTTTACCTTTAGACAATGAAGCTTTTCTGTGAATACAGACGTCATAAAAAACGGATTTGTGATTCTTATCAATAATGAATTTTTTATTAAAGAACCGAAATGATTTACCCGAAGGAATGAATTTCCAATATAAAGAATGAGAAAATAGAAAGTTAGTCAAACAAAACAATACCGAGAGAAAAAGAAACATGTTAAATATGGAAGGATAAATATATGAATATCAAATAATACAACCTTTTATAGTAGTTTTACAGTAAATTCTTTTTATGTATTTAGAGTCAAAAAAAAGAATCAGATAGGATGGGTAATCCATCACATTATCCCAAGTAGAGAAAAGGAAGAAGTGTTAGAATATTATGAGAATGAGACAAAAGAGGAAGGAATGAAAAA